>MDTA01009313.1_pt1 | contig 12449 bp, 11 predicted proteins | sample 811151 | NCBI WGS metagenome assembly MDTA01 (sample SAMN05326648, study PRJNA326480) | marine metagenome | isolation source: seawater | place: Indian Ocean: South | collected 2010
AGCATTACCAACACTTCACCGACATAGCTGATATTACCAGTGACCTGACCCCAAATACTGGCGAGATTGCCAGAGTATAAATCGATATCATAATTCTCGCGCATTTGCCCGATAAGCGAACGACTCTCTCTACGTTCACCAGAATGTGATTTGACCATTTTTATAGCCCCAACCACCTCGCTCACTTTTCCGTAAATTTGGGACATTTTTTCGGTTGATTTCCATGCGTAATGCGAAATACGTGCCCTAAAAAAGAAGTATCCTAAAAAATGGAAGGGCAGTACAACGAGAGCCACTGTTGCTACGAGAGGACTGGTGTAGAATAAAACGCCAATAAGGAAAAGAGCTTTAACAGAGGAAATGATGGTGTTAATAACAGTACCTGTAACTAGAGAGGTCACCGAATTAACATCGTTCATCATTCGGGAGATAATCTCACCCGAACTTCGAGATTCGTAAAAACCCAGCGAAAGCCGCTGCAGGTGATCATACATGCGGCGACGTAGGTCAAATACGAGTCTTCCTCCCAAGATGCGCATTTGGTACGAATAGGCGAAAGAAACCAAACTGGTAATAACGCGGAGGACAACCAAAACTAAAACGCATTCTATAAAGAGATTCTTATTTCCCTCTGGTAGGGCCAAACCTACAAGCTTCGATCCCCAAATAGGAGGTAAAAGCCCCAGGCCTGTAAGAACCAACAAGGAAAGCAAGGATAGAATTAACTTCCCTTTATATGGCTGAATTATGTCGTAAACTCTAATCCACAGATTGCGCTTCATCGCACTTCCAGCAGCACCTAAATCCGTCCAGCTCAGACAATTAAATAAATTAGAGACAAAATAAATAAAATTCTCTAATATCACTTAACGGCCCGAGCGCATGGAAAACAGGTTTATGCCACCCGGTTTAACTTCATTTTAAGTTGTGAAAATAGCAGAAAGGTTGGTGCCGAGGTCTCCCGAAGAGTAGTGCACTCTTCTACCGCAAAGCGGTCTAAATTATTGAAGCAAGTGGAAAGGCGGGGTTCCTTCCATTGCCTTATTAAGGGAAATAAGGCGGTCAGTTCAACTGTTTATAGTTTAAATGTATATCTCTCTTAAATTTAGAGCAAGCGCAAATCTGACCGTCTGGCAACAAATTCTGTGGGTTACTACATTAAACGCAACAGAAGGAGAGAAATTCGCTTGAAAAAATTGGAAGGCGTTCGCATAGTGCTGGTTGAACCCGCTTCAAGCGGAAACATAGGAGCAGTTGCACGCGTAATGAAAAACACCGGCTTGGGAGATTTAACGATAGTCAACCCAAAGCCTGACTGGGATTCCTCGGAGGCGCGTGCACTGGCCCATGGAGCGGGCGAAATTCTCGACGGCGTCACGCTTGTCGATCAGTTAGAAAGCGCCGTGGCTCACTGCCATATTGTAGTGGGGACAACACATCGACTAGGCAAACAGCGCGACGCAATCTACCCACCTGAAAAAATCTCTGAGAAAATCCGTCCCATGCTGTCTGATGGCCGTATAGCAGTTGTTTTTGGGCGGGAAAAAGATGGGCTAGGGCAGGACGAACTACGCCTTTGTCAATACTTGCTCCGCTTCCCCTCGGCCGTTTCTCATCCCTCTTATAATTTATCTCATGCGGTTCTTCTTTTTGCTTACGCTCTATTTAACGAGGTGCACCAGCCTCTACCCGTATCGGCGTCCCTTGTCCCACACGAAGAGCGAGAGCGTCTCTTTTCTCGGTTAGAAGAAGCATTGAACCAGATTGGATTTAAGCACTATAACCGCAATCCCCGAAATTTCAACCGGATCATCAGGCGTTTCTTCAACAAAGTAGACCTGGATATGCGGGACATCCGAGTCATTTTAAAAATCTGTAACCAAATACGAAGATTCAGTCTGCACGGAGAGTCTTCAGATCAACAGCGAGCCACTCACTAAACCAATTTATAGCAATGCGCTGCATAGATTTATTAAAACTGTGACCGTTCCCTTCACTAATAAAGAGTTCCACTCTTCCATCAGCAGTATACCCTTCTTGAGTATAGAGGGCATGAGCCCGTTCATACAGGCTCTCTGAGACGATAAGCGGTATGAAGGGATCCCTGTCACCAACCATTAAAAGAAGCGGCCGCGGAACGAGTCTATCGACAATTCGAAGGGCCTCTACCGCCTCAAGGTTGGGCTGCTCCCTGAAGAAAGCCAACCGCGCCTCTTTCCCTTCTACCCCTTTCTGCACGAGCTCGTTGCGCAGCGCATAACCGTGAAATATGTGCTTCCAAGCTCCGCTCTCAAACACCTGATCCCAAGCCAGATGACCGGCGACAGAAACCACAACATCAACCCGTTCGTCCAGAGCCGCAAGCCACAGAGCCTCCATCCCACCCATAGAGAGACCCAACACACCTATACGATCGCCGTCAGTCTCTCTTCTACTATTTACATAGTCTAGAGAGACCATAAGATCATACAGAGATTCCCCCCAGACCCGCACCATACCCTTTTCTAAAATATTTTCCTCCAAGCTGCCTCTGCGCTGACCATGGTAGGGACGATCTATGCTTATCACGAAAAAACCGCGATCTGCCCAAGAGCGGATAATGTTCAGTCCGTACATTAGGTCTTCTTTATCATTAGGCGTTCCCGGCATACACAAGATGACAGGCAGGGCTTGGGTATAACCAAGCTCTGAATAGGCGACGAGGGCGGGAATTCTGTCTCCGTAACGTCCCTGGAAAGAAACCTTTTCAATTACACAATCTCGCTCTCTCCATTTCTCGTGGACTTTTGGTTCGAGCGGATTGCGAAAATAAGGTATGGAGAAGATAGAGCGGAGGTCTTCTTGGGTTGTTTGGGAAGTCTGTTCGGCACACGCCCAAAAGAGAAGAAAGAAACAAAAAGCTTTCTGAATGATTAAGGTCCTTTTTCTGTGACGACCTCCAAGTCGCGATCGACCATCATTTGCACCATTTCTTCAAAAGACACTTCGGGCACCCACCCGAGTTTTTCCTTTGCCTTGGTACTATCACCTAAAAGGATATTCACTTCAGCAGGGCGAAAATACTTTGGGTCGACAACAACGTGCTCCTGCCAATCTAATTCGACATACTCAAAGGCCGCCCGGCAAAAATCACCTATGGTCCGGTCTGCCCCCGTGGCAATAACGTAATCTTCTGCTTCATCCTGCTGCAACATAAGCCACATTGCGCGCACAAAATCTCCGGCGTACCCCCAGTCCCGACGTGCATCCAGATTACCGAGTAAGAGTTTCTTTTCATGTCCTAATTTAATTTGCGCAACTCCATGCGTTATTTTCCTCGTAACGAATTCTAACCCACGACGCGGGGATTCGTGGTTAAATAAAATACCTGCGCAGGCATACAGATCGTAGCTTTCTCTATAATTTATTGTTATCCAGTGAGCATAGAGCTTAGAAACGCCGTAGGGTGAACGAGGATAAAATGGGGTACTTTCCCTCTGAGGCGTTTCCTGTGCTTTACCAAAGAGTTCACTGGTACTAGCCTGATAGAAACGAGCAGAGGGATTTACGCTACGCACGGCCTCAAGTAACCGCGTTGTGCCTAAGCCGGTTATTTCTCCAGTCAACATTGGCTGGTCCCAGGACACCGGTACGAAGGACTGTGCTCCCAAGTTGTATACCTCACAGGGGCCCGCAACTTCAAGAGCAGAAGTGAGCGATTTCTGATCTAATAAATCACCGGACAGCAGCTCGATATCTCTTTGAATATGGCTAATACGCTCAAAGTTTACCGTGCTGCTACGACGTATTAAACCGTATACCTTGTATCCTTTTTCAAGTAGAAATTCGGCAAGATAAGAACCATCTTGTCCAGTAATACCCGTTATTAGCGCACTTTTACCGCTCATAGGTTTACCTCAGGCATAGACTTCTAATTGAAACAGCACCATCCAACCTGCGAATTGACCAGTCGTCCGTCCTGCTCGCAATACGTTGCAAAGAGAGGCGTTCCTCTAATCATGTTGAGACCTGCACTCATGCATGAGTTTCTTTAAGCTGAGTCCAAAGAAGCTCGGCCTGCTCCTGAAGGAATTGAAGATTGCCGCTATTATTAATGGAAAAGTTTGCTCGATATCTCTTTTCCTCTTCATCCATTTGTAGCGTCATTCTCCGCTCAACTTCAATGCGACTCAGCCCACTACGCCGTATAATTCGATCAATCCGAATTTTCCGATCAGCATAGACTACGACGACCTTATCGGTCCATCCTTCAATACCCCACTCGTACAAAAGAGGGGCATCAAACACCACTATTTCACGGGGATTTTTCTGGGAGAGACTTCGTAAACTACAGCGCAGTTTTTCTTCTAGCGCGGGCTTAATTATAGCATACAGATCTTCCACACTATCCCGATTGGCGAGCGCCCTCCGACCGAGCAAGCGACGGTCGAGTAGTCCTTTTTCATCTTCAATGTCTCGCCCGAAACGGCTACGAAGAGCGAAACGACCGACGCCCGATTCTAGCAGATCGTATGCCATGCTGTCCGCATCGAGGCAGTATGCTCCATGGGAGACTAAGCACTTAGATAACTCGGATTTACCCGCCCCCATACCGCCGGTCACACCAAGTATCATCGCATTTTTAAACGTACTACTCTCATACGCTTTTCCATCTGCGCAAACGATCTAATCTAGTTTTTTCTGCCCTTCAATAATTTGAAGAACCCGTCACCTGCCGGTAGAACAATGTGTGTATTCCCATCTAAGGCCTTCTCATAAGCCTCTAATGTACGAGTAAATTCGTAAAATTTGCTGGCGCCCCCATAGGCCGCGGCATAAATGCGCAACGCCTCTGCGTCCCCAGAACCGCGAATACCCTGAGCTTCCTCTTCTGCCTCGGCCAGAATCTGGGAGGCACTGAGGTCTGTTTCAGCACGAATAGTCAGTGCCTGTTCCTCTCCTTCTGAACGATAGGCTTTGGCCTCACGCGCCCGCTCCGCCCTCATACGGTCGAAAACAGCAGTCTCGTTTTCAGGAGGTAAGTCAGCTCGCTTAATCCGAACATCCATTACTTCGATTCCATAGCTGCGTGCGGACTCGTCAGAGCGTTCAGTCACTAAGTGCATGAGTGCCTCTCTATTCTCAGAGACAATCTCGGAAAGAGTGTGTTGACCTAGTTCCTTGCGCACTTCAGAATAGATGATGTCGTCTAACCGAGCTAACCCTTCTTCTTTTGTTCTCAATGCACGCATGAATAGAAGCGGATCGATAATCCGCCAACGAGCATAGTTATCCAACACAAGAATCTTCTTGTCTTTGGTGTAAATAGGTTCGGGCGTGGAATCATAATCCAAAAGCCAGCGTTCAAAACGCGTGGTTTTTTGCACTGGATCTGGCATTTTGAAATAAAGCCCGGGCTCGTCAATTACCCTTACGGGCTCACCAAACTGCGTAACGATAACCTGTTCGACTTCATTGACGGTAAAACTCACTAGATTCAGCCCAAAAAGAGCGACGACTATAGCCCCTATGATACCAACTGGTACTTTCATTTAGATCCCTCCCCTCCGGTCAGGTTGAGGATATTAAGCAGCCCACCTTCACCCTCGTTTTCAACTATGAATTTCTTGATATTAGGTAGAATACGCTCCATGGTTTCGATATAGAGGCGCTTCTCTGTAACATCGGGTGCGTTCTGGTATTCTTTGTAGACTTGTTTGAATCGATCGGCATCACCCTGAGCTGAGCGTACGCGCTCTACTTGATATGCTTCGGCAGAACGCAATATGCGCTGTGCTTGCCCCCTTGCTTGCGGTATAACTTCATTTTGATATCCCCGAGCCTCGTTTACCAATCGCTCTCGGTCCTCCTTAGCGCTTGCAACGTCTTTGAAAGCAGCATCCACCTGTTCGGGCGCACTCACCGTCTGCAATTGGACAGTTTCAACAGCCAATCCGCAGTCGTATACCTCAAACAATGCTTGTAATTTGTCTCTGATTTCAATTTGTATCTCTAACTTTCCTTCAGTCAAGGCCTCATCAATAGTGTGCCTTCCAATGACCTGCCGTAAGGCCGCCTCTGAAGCGTCGTGAACCAAACCAAAACTGCCCCGTTCAAAAACGCCTAATCCTTCCGCTGAGAATAGAGCCTTCTTCACATCAACAATCCGATATTGAACAACCATTTCGACGTCGATTATGTTTTCATCCCCCGTTAACATGAGAGATTCTTTTGCCCTTTTGCTGTAGCGAGCGGGGGGGCCTGGATCAACCGTTCGGAACCCGATTTCATCTCGGTATACCTGAGTCACGGACCGTATGAGTGCCACCTCTATCGGAGAGGGCAGATGATAATGTAGACCCGGATCGACTACACTATGCACTTTGCCAAAGCGTAGGACTACCGCTTTTTCGTCCGGTTCTACGGTATAAACACCGCTTAAAATCCATAGACCTAAAAGAGCACCGATTATGGCAAAAACCATACGTGGGCTAAAATTTACAGGAGGAGCCGAAGGGCGTTTGGGAAATTCAAACTGCTGCGACATAAGAGCGCACCTAGATGATATGGTGGTAGTTTGCTTATCACGACAGGGAATGTATGATTCTTACCCAAGAGTGTCAACGTGAAGTAGTATTGAAGCCTGTTGACAGTTCAAAGCTTTTCCGGTATCGTCTTGAGCGATAAAAATTTAACAGGGAATAGTAATGGCAATAGTACCAATGGTAATCGAGCAAACAGGACGAGGCGAGCGATCCTATGACATCTTCTCGCGCTTGTTGAAAGAACGCATAGTATTTATCGGAACCCCCATTGATGACAACGAGGCCAATCTGATAATTGCGCAGATGCTCTTTCTGGCGTCTGAAGATCCGAAAAAAGACATATCGCTTTACATCAACAGTCCCGGGGGTAGCCTCACTGCTGGTCTGGCCATCTACGACACAATGCAACACATACCCTGTGACGTCGCAACCCTTTGCGTCGGTCAAGCATACAGCATGAGCGCCATCCTACTTGCTGGCGGCACCAAGGGCAAACGTCACGCCTTAGCCCATGCTCGCCTCATGCTCCATCAGCCTTGGGGGGGCGTGGGCGGACAAGCCTCTGACATCGAGATCCACGCTAGAGAGATCGTGAACTGGCGCACGAGGCTAAACGACATATTGGTAAAGGATACGGGCCAATCACTTGAAAGAATTGAAATGGTCACTGAACGGGACTACTTCCTTTCCGCTGAGGAAGGCATTGAATTCGGCTTAATAGATGAATTACTCGTCAACGCAGCCGATAGCGAGGCGCAGCCGGATGGTTAGACCAAAGGAAACGGCAATACTTCATCAATTGAATTCGCCTCAGTTGCCAGCATAACTAGTCGATCTATCCCGAGCGCCATGCCTCCGGCTGGAGGAATAGCTCGCTCCATTGAACTGATAAAATCTTCATCTATTGGCGCGTCCCGCTGCAAGTTCCTTGCCTGAATAAACCGTTTTCTTTGCTCGACGGGATCGTTTAGCTCAGTATAGCCATTGGCCAGTTCTATCCCAGATAAATAAAGCTCAACTCGCTCCGCCCATCGCCCATCGCCCTCCTTTTGCTTGGACATTGCCCCAAGTTGGTGGGGGTAGTCGTAGAGAAACGAGGGACCACCTAGCGCTAAATGTGGCTCGATCTTTTCTATAAGGACCTTGTTAAACAAGTCATCCCACGTATCCTTCTCTTCAGCACTAGAAAACCCCACTGCCCGAAGAGCTTCATACAGCCCCTTTCTCTCAAGTAGCGTTCCAATATCTACTCCAACCCATTGCTCAAATGCATCCTGCACGCTTATTCTTCGCCATGGTCTTTCCTCGACAACAGTTCGCCAGAACGGTGATTGCGCACCTACCACTTCAGACCATACGTGAGCAACCAATGCTTCCGTCTCATCCATTATGTCTTCATAGCTTGCATATGCTTGATACCACTCTAACATCGTAAACTCAGGATTATGTTGGGCAGAACGCTCCCCATTGCGAAAACAGCGGCCAAGCTGATAAAAACGCTCTAACCCAACTCCCAACAAACGCTTCAAATAAAGCTCGGGAGACGTTGCTAGATAAAGTGGAATAGTTCCCTCAGAGGACCGATAAATCGTCTCAAATTGCTCTATATACACTTCGCAACTGGCATACTTTAGTAAATAAGGTGTTTCCACTTCTATGAAGTCTCGTTGAGAAAAATATTGGCGAAGGCTATAAAGAATTTGTGAGCGAATTTCCAGCCTCCGTATAAGAGGCTGTTTCCCCCCGTTAAACCGAAGCCAGTCTCCACCATTGTAGTCTCTGATACAGGGCGTGAGGCAGCGCAACTTCAAAACGTGAAAATATCCCTCCTCTGCTTTTTTTCCAGTTAGTTCTACAATATCTCCAACGAAAAGAGTCTCATCACCATCATATCTAAGCTTAATTGAACCTGTCTGGTCCTGAAGCACACCCTTAGCGCCATCCCAACGTACCAAACGACCTCTCAGGAGACCTTGAGAGTGGTCACCAACCGCCACAATCGGTATATGGTTCCCAGAACAGCGACTTGGGTAATATGTCCGTCTATTCACAATATCAAACTCCAATAAAAAAATCCCCGCAGGGTCTGTAAACCTGTTGCGGGGATTAAATACTTAACTGCGATCAAGTTATGCGCGCTTGCGATGCAGAACATAATTGGGGGGGGCTTTTTGCTCGATGAAATCCCGAGTAATAATACATTCTTTTACGTCATCGCGGCTAGGTAACTCAAACATCACTTCAAACATAACGGTTTCAAGAACAGCGCGTAAACCGCGAGCACCCATTTCCTTGTCACGAGCTATTTCAACTACCTTGACCAAAGCCCTATCGTCAAAGCGCAGGTCAACTCCGTCCATTTCAAACAGTTTTTGGTACTGTTTTATAAGCGCATTCCGAGGCCGATGCAATATATCGTAAAGTGCTTTATCACTTAGCGAATGCATCGTGCTCAAAACAGGAAGACGGCCAATCAACTCGGGAATGAGCCCGAATTGGACCAAATCCTCAGGTTCAACATAAGGAAATAGATTTTTTGTATCGTTTATATTGACTGTGCCTTTTCCTTCGTGTGCACTGCCAAAACCCATTGCCCTGTTACCAACTCGATGGCTGATAATTTTGTCTAAACCATCAAAAGCCCCACCGCAAATAAACAAAATATTTCTTGTGTTGATTTGCACCAGAGGTTGCTCTGGGTGTTTTCGTCCACCTTTAGGAGGTACCCCTGATACGGTCCCCTCCAAAATTTTTAACAATTCCTGTTGTACGCCTTCACCAGATACATCACGCGTTATAGATGGGTTACCCGACTTCCTTGCAATTTTATCAACTTCGTCAATAAAAAGAATTCCCCGCTCGGCTTGCCCCACATCGTAATCTGCGGCCTGAAGAATGCGCACTAAAATATTTTCAACATCTTCTCCGACATAACCCGCTTCTGTTATTACTGTGGCATCGACAATGGCAAAAGGCACCTGTAATACCCGCGCTAAGGTTTCAGCCAACAGTGTCTTCCCCGTTCCGGTTGGACCGATCATTAAGATATTACTCTTGGCTAGCTCAACGTCAGTTGCACCAGAATACACGCGCTTGTAATGATTATATACTGCGACAGACAAGGCTTTTTTTGCGCGCTCTTGCCCTATGACGTGTTCGTCCAAATGCGCTTTAATCTCGGCAGGTTTCGGCAGAGGACCATTTGTATCCTGAACGTCTTGTGGCTTCTCCTCTTCGAGTACATCATTACACAAGACAACGCACTCGTTGCAAATATGCACCGAAGGACCCTGTATAATTTTCTCAACCTGTTCAACACCTTTACCGCAAAACGAACAAACAACGCGTGTTTTTTTCAGCATAGGCTGATCTACAATCCTTTCTCAAGCAGAGTAGGTAGGCGCATCATCTTCTTCACTCCAAGCCTCACCCTCTAATTTCTCTTCAGACGAATTCACCTCATCAATTTCGTTATGATCTTCCTCGGCAGAATAAGTCTCGCTTTCTTCGGACTCACTGTATGTAACCTCGCTACCCTCTCCCCCTTCTTCACCACCGGCCTTCATTACGTTAATAGCCTGAAATCCTTTAGCCGTGCGCGTAACCATAAACTCTACTTCGTCCCCTTGCACGAGACTGCGGTCCCAGGATGAGATATCACGCCAGTGGACAAATACATCAACTTCACTATCGGTCGATATAAAACCATAGCCCTTATCGTTATTAAACCACTTCACGGCACCCTTTATCCACGTATTTTCATCGAGTGATCCTTGTCGTTCTTCAGATGGAGAACTGCTCACCTTTGAATTTTCTTCGGTGTCCTTACTTGTAGTTCCTAAACTCGGCATAGCGTCTTCAATCTTCGCCCAAAGCGCACTTTGAAACGCCGAACCTCCTTCCATCGACTCGGACATCCAATCAACAACGGACATCATTCCGATCACGTAAGCGCTATCTTTTCCGTATAACTTACGAGCAGAATGGATTTTTTGAGCCCATCCGTCTACTAAAGAATCATCATATTTTATCGAGTTGTTCACTTCCGACCTCCCACTAGTGAAGGTGCGATACCAAAATTGAACAGCACCTAACTTTTAAATCTACCTAAATATACATAATGTCAACAGTTACTGCAGTTTATAACCGCGTATACCGACGTAGATGGATTGCACTGTCACCTTGATAATACCAGTCAAGGGAACGGCGATTAACATACCTACGATACCCATCAACTGACTCCCCACCATCACAACAAACAGGATCATTAACGGATGCATTTCAACACTTTTTGCAACAACCGTTGGCTGTATCAAAATATTGTCCAATATCTGAATAAAAAGAAAAATAACGACTACTTTTCCGACCAGAGGCATGGCAACAGTTCCACCCGTTGCCAATGCTACTATTGAGGCAGAAATAATTCCGATGAGCGGGCCAAGAAAAGGTATCATATTCGCAAAACCTGCCAAGAGCCCTACGGGGAAGGCGTATTGTAAACCAATGACCGATAGACCGCTGATAGCAAGGGTAGCAACAACGCTAGTTGCCAAAATTTGTCCTCGAATATATCCACCTATCTGTCCGTTTATCTGATGCAAGAGATTCAGGCAAAGCTCAAAATAGGCATTGGGAACCAATTCTATGATTTTTCGCGATATCTGGTGCCCTTCCTTGAGAAAGAAAAAAGCAACAAAAGGAACTATAACAACAAATGTTAGGCCAGAAACGATCCCACCAAGGAAAACAGTCGTGCTACCTAACAAAGTGTTTATCAGCGTATCTCCCTGCTCCTTAACCAAAGTAACTAAGTCCAAGTCGTCTCCCAAATAAGACTGTAAGGTTGGCTGCACAGTTTCAGCCATTTTTCCTATATCAGTGAAAACATTCGGTCCAGCTTCGCCCATATCGATCCAGTTGGGTTCAAAGTAGACGACTCGCATTTGATCTCCACTATTAGTTTGCGCAAGATCGAAACGCACCCTGTTGTCCCCATTCTGCAGATTGCCGACAACAGGTAAGTCAAGCCATTGTCCACTTCGCCCGCGCCCAAGTCCCAGACGCAGTGTAGCTTGAATTAAGAGGAGAGTGTCTGGCAAAAAAGAGAGTGACATCTCATGATGCTGCCCGGGTAATATTTCTATAGGAAACACCACGTCATCTGACAATTCAAAAGCGGTTCTATTGACCGCCTCATCTCCATATTGCCACTCGACCTGATCAATCAATAGCGGGGTGTCCCCTTCGTTATGAACTGTAAAAAAGCGCTGCGTTGATTCATTGCGCTGCATTCGATCGGTCAACTCACGCATTTCTACGGTCAATTTGTTACCTGCGACAAAAACAGCAAAACCTAAAAGGGAAAAAACACTCAAAAATACGAGCAGAATGCTACTAGTCCTCCCGATGCCACTCCCCTCTAGTCGATCAATAATTGGTGCTAGGACATAGGCAAGAACAAAGGCTAGCACAAAGGGAGCCAGAACGCCGTGTATTTCATACACGAACAGGCACATAACCGCAAAGAATAAGACAGCCAGAAATATTCGTATAGACAATGGTAAAACAGAATTAGATGTACTCATCTCAAAATCGATTTTTTTGTAGGAGTCGTGGGCTAAACATCTTTAGAATTTTGCTCTCGAGCCTCTTTTAACAGCCTATTTGTGTGGCGTAAACGGACGGAAATCATTTGAGAAAGACGCATTACGATCTTTAAGCCCAATCTCGGATTACTTTCAATTAGCTCTAGTAGGTCTGGCCTAAAAAAGCCGATCGCTTTACAAGGGCTAGCTGCGATAGCTGCAGCAGTTCTAGGAGACTCATCTAAAAGTGCCTGCTCCCCAAAGAAATCGCCGGCACCTAAATGGGCGAGTTTTTGCATGCTCCCATCCTCAACTTCATGAACAATATCGACATCGCCTG
>MDTA01094676.1_pt1 | contig 12449 bp, 10 predicted proteins | sample 811151 | NCBI WGS metagenome assembly MDTA01 (sample SAMN05326648, study PRJNA326480) | marine metagenome | isolation source: seawater | place: Indian Ocean: South | collected 2010
GGTAAAAACGGAAATATCCTCATTGTTGGGACCGCCACCAATCTCAATAGCAAGCAAACCACTCTTCTTTTTCTTTCCTTTTGCTTTGGCTGCCTTCACTTTTGGCTTTTTATTCCTCTTGCCTATGGCTTCAGATTCGGCCTCAGGAACGAGAGAAGGTTGCTCGGCTGGAGGATCCAAGGAGATGAGTTGCGAAACCGACAATCCGTATTGAGCAAGTTGCTCATAAGCCTGTTGCTCGCTGGCGGCTTCAAAATTCCCCTGACTCTGGGCTCCGGTTTGATCGGTTGCGGTGTATTGAAAGATTGGCATGATTCGAATGTTGGTGAAAATTAGGTGTATTTCAAGACTTCCTCCACGGTGCACTCTCCGTCAAAAATGGAACGAAGACCGTCTTCACGCAAGGTTCTCATCCCCTGTTCAATGGCATTTTGCCGAAGCACCAAAGTCGCGGCCCCGGAGTTAATCATTTCCCGAAAATTATCCGTCACCTTAATCATTTCGAAGAGACCGGTTCTGCCACGATAACCGGAATCGTTGCACTCTTCGCAGCCCGCCCCGTAGTAGAATTTACGATCGCCCAACTCACTTGCCTTCAGACCCAAGCCGTCGAGCATTTCTTTTTTGGGCATAAATTCCTCACGGCAACCGGTGCAGATTTTTCGGACCAAACGCTGAGCCAAAACAAATTCCAGGGATGCGGATAGGAGAAAAGGTTCCAAGCCCATATCGACCAGGCGGGTCACGGCTCCGGGTGCGTCATTGGTGTGCAGGGTGCTTAATACCACATGCCCGGTCAAGGACGCCTGCACCGCAATTCTCGCCGTTTCAATATCTCGAATTTCTCCAACCATGATCTTATCAGGGTCCTGACGAAGAAAAGCCCGCAAAGCACGAGCGAAATCAAGGCCGACCTGATGATTGACCGGAACCTGCATGATTCCTTCGATCTCGTACTCCACAGGATCCTCTGCAGTGAGTAGTTTGATATCCATCACATTCACTTCCTTCAGGGCACTGTAAAGAGTGGTGGTCTTGCCCGATCCGGTTGGTCCGGTAACAATAAAAATACCATTTGGCCGGCGCACCGCATCCCGGATACCGGTCTTTACATTTTCCGGTAAACCTAAGCTATCGAGATCCAGATTGACCGCGGATTTATCCAGGACCCGCAACACCACGCTCTCTCCAAATTGAGTCGGCAAAGTGGAGACCCGCAAATCGACGGCTCGCCCTTCAATAGTCATCTTAATCCGGCCATCCTGGGGGATACGGTGTTCAGCAATGTTCAGATCCGCGATCACCTTAATTCGTGAGATCACGGGCAGGGCCAAGCTCTTGGGCGGAGGTGACATTTCATAGAGTGCCCCATCCACCCGGTATCTGATCTTAAATTCATCTTCGAAGGGCTCGAAATGAATATCCGAAGCCTTCGCCCGGATTGCCTGTTGCATGACCAAATTAACGAAGCGAATGATTGGGGTTTCATTAGCCGCTTCGGTAAGATCGCTTTCCTTGGCTTCGTCCAAATCATCGAATCCGTCCAATCCAACTTCGCCAATCAGGGCATCAAGAGAAGTCTGCTCCCGGGAGTAATGCTTCTCCAAAAGCTCCTCGACCTCGATAGGATCGCAAACGACTAGGTAAATCTCCAAGTTCAGGGCAAAAGTGAGATCATCAATAATCCCGGAATTGAAAGGATCAGAAGCAAGGAAATGAATCCCGCCTTCGGAAAGATAGAGCGGAACAACCGCATATTGATGGGCTACTTCCGCATCAATCATATCTAAGGCTTCCGGATCGATTTGATCCACTTTTCCAACCTGCAACTCATACCCAAGATATTCAGAAACCAGACTCAATATATCGGAACGCTCCGCAACTCCTGCATCAATCAATGCTTCGGCATAGGACTTAGTTCCGGCACGAACTTCCTCGTCGAAAAGATCGTCCAAGCCCTGTTGGGAAATACCCTCCACTTGCTTAAAAATGTCGCGAATACTTGAATTGTAATCTGAATAAAGCATACTCGTTTATTCCTCCTCCGTGGTTACCATAAGCACTTCATCCAAAGTCGTAACGCCAGCCAGAACCTTTCGATATCCATCTTCGCGCATCGAACGCATCCCCATCTCTCTGGCTTTTCGTCGCAATTCTACGATGCTCACATTGTGATAAATCATTTCCTCAATTTCCTCATTCACCACAAAAATTTCAAACACACCCTTTCGACCACGAAATCCCTTGTCTCCACATTTGTCGCAACCTGCTCCCTTCATAAAACTGGCACTACTCACCTGATCTTCAGATAAACCCAGAACCGATAATTCGCTTAGTTTTGGGTGGTGGGGTTCCTTGCAACTTTGGCAAATCGAACGGACCAACCTTTGGGCAAGTGCCGCTCTCAAGGATGCGGAAACCAAAAAAGGTTTAACTCCCATGTCGATCAATCGGGAAACTGCACTTGGTGCATCGTTGGTGTGAAGCGTGCTAAAGACCATGTGCCCGGTGAGCGATGCATTGATGGCAATCTCCGCTGTCTCCAAGTCCCGAATCTCACCAACCATAACAATATTGGGAGCCTGACGCAGCATCGCCCGCAAGGCCGCCGAGAAAGTCATGCCCACATCCGATCGGACCTGAACCTGATTGATTCCAGCCACCTCGTATTCAACCGGATCCTCAACCGTAATGATTTTACGGTCCGGTTGGTTGATCGCATTGAGTGCGGAATACAAAGTGGTTGACTTACCCGAACCGGTTGGGCCAGTAACCAAAAAAATGCCGTCTGGCATGGTAATCACGCTCTCAAAAACTTCCTGATCGTCGGAAAAGAAACCAAGTTGGGGAAGCCCAAGGCTCAGGCTTTCCTTATCCAGAATACGCATAACGATACTCTCCCCGTGAACCGTTGGAAGGGTCGAAACCCGCAAATCAATGACTTTTTCCCCAACCCTAACATTAATTCGACCGTCCAACGGCACCCGCTTTTCAGCCAGGGATACATTGGCCATCAACTTGGTCCGGGAAATGATCGACGGTTGCAGCCTTTTGGGAGGATCCTTTTGTTCCTGAAGTTTTCCATCCACGCGAAACCGTATCCGGAATTTTTTTTCCAAGGGTTCCATATGAATATCGGAAGCCCTCATTTCCAAAGCATCTTTGATGACCGAGTGAACATATTTGATTATCGGAGCGTCCTCCTCGCTGACATCTTCTGGTTTGACCCCATCGCCAATCTCAATCTCGGTGGAATCCATACCATCGAAGAATTCATTCATCTTGCGGTCTTCCGCAGATCCGTAGGATTCGTCAATTGCTTGCAGAACCGCACCGCGATAGGCAATCTTAGGGTTTATGGTTTTCCCTAAGAGGTGGGTAAGGTTATCCAAGCCATCCTCATCCAATGGGTTTCCAAAAACAATCTCGATTTCTGCACCACTCACTCCAAGGGGAAACGCTTCGTACTTCCTTGCCCATTCGGGTGTAAGCAGAGCAACGATTTCTTCGGGCGGATTAACTTGGGAAAGATCCACCGCTTCCATATTCAGCTCTGCGGCAAGGAAATTGACCACATCATGCTCGGTGGTTCCAGTTTTTTCCAAAACCAAATTCATAAAAGACAAATCCTTGTCCCCGACTTCCTCTTCTGATTGTGCCTCGACCGCTTCTCTGATTTCAGCAAGCATGGCTTCGTCGGCCACGCCTTGCTGTCTAAAGGCTTCCAATAGGTGTTCGTCAGTGGGATTCATCTGCTATGGGCAATTCATAATCAGACTGAAGGCTTTCGCCGCAGCTTACAAGCTCATCTGCCCAATCCCATTAAAAATTCAGGGTTATTTTTGGTTTTGCGTACGCGTTGAATGAACATTTCCATGGCTTCGGCAGGCGGAACTCCCTTGAGGGACCGGCGAAGCGAATAAACCTTATTCAATTCGTCCGGGTGGTACAAAAGCTCTTCTTTTCGGGTTCCACTTTTTTCAAAATCTAAAGCTGGAAAAATTCGTTTATTGGATAATTCCCGATCTAAGTGCAGTTCCATATTACCGGTTCCCTTGAACTCCTCAAAAATTACCTCGTCCATCTTACTCCCGGTCTCAACCAAAGCTGTTCCCAAAATCGTCAGGCTTCCCCCACCCTCAATATTACGTGCGGAACCGAAAAATCGTTTTGGCCTTTGCAAGGCGGTAGCTTCGACTCCTCCACTGAGGATTTTCCCGCTGTTTGGCATGGTGGTGTTGTAGGCACGAGCCAAGCGGGTAATCGAATCCAAAAGAATCACCACATCTTGTTCATGCTCAACCATTCTCCGGGCCTTTTCGATTACGATTTCCGCAGCATGAACATGACTCTCCGCACTTTCGTCAAAGGTCGAGGCAATCACTTCCGCATCCGGAACCTGTCTACGAAAGTCTGTCACCTCCTCAGGTCGCTCATCCACGAGCAGAACAATCAGGTGGGTTTTCGGATTATTGACTCGGAGAGCTCTGGCAACACCCTGTTGCAAAACCGTTTTACCGGTCCGTGGGGGTGCTACGATCAAGCCTCTTTGTCCAAAACCGATCGGAGAAACCAAATCCACTACTCTCATCGAAACATTGTCCCACTCTGCTTTTTCATCGGTTTCCAGAAAGATTCTTTCCAGAGGATAATAAGGAACCAGCTCAGTAAAAGGGGTGACCCGGCTGGCCTCTCCTGGCTCAACGCCCATCACCTGATCCACCTGTAAAAGCACAGGGCAGGTCGCCTCTGCCATTTTTGCCCGTAAAAAACCTTGCACAAGCTGCCCCGTCTTCAGTCCATACTTCTTAACCAGGAATTGCGGAACGAAAGCACACTGAGACTTCAGTCGATAATTGTCTTTTTGCTGAAGAAGAAAACCATGCCCATCCTCCATTACCTGCAAGATTCCTGAATTCCTTACCGGTGTCTTCGTTTCCAAACATGACTGCAGCAAAGCGTCGAATATCTCCTCTTTCAAAGGGGCAGGACCAATTTCGATCTGCAGGGGCAGGGTTACGATTTTTTCCTTCAACTGCTGCAAACTGAGCATCAGCAATTCGTCCAGTCCGAGGGGATCTTGTCCGGACCCGACAAACTCTTCGGCCAATGTGCATAAGCCCTCCTCGGTCTTCAACTCTTCTTTATCAAGAAGATCACCTATTTCTAAAGGACGTATTTCGGTTTCTTCATAGGGGAGCTTTCTTGGTTTCTTAAACTTCTGTCGCCCTCGATTCTTCGGTCCTTTCTTATCCTGCCAATTCTGCTTCTTACCCTCCCGCTTGTGGGGACCACTACCCTGCCCATGTTGGTTTTGATTCGGCTTCCTTGCGTTGTCCTTGTTTTGATGTGGCTTTGGGGATTTTGGTTCCGTTTCTCCCTCTACCGAGTCTTTGTTTTCTGAAGAAGACTGGATGGGTTCTTCGATGTAAGGGTTTTCACTCAGTGGTGCAGATTCCTCTCCATCAGTACTGAAAAACAACTGCCCGACTGACTCCTCACCATCGGATTTCTTTGGAGATTCCATTGGTGGAGTTTCGGTAGGCGGACCCTCCTCGGTTTGTGGCAATGCATCGTCCAAGACGGAAGGTTCTTCTTTTGTTTTTTGGTCTTGGCCTTGGTCTTCGGAGTTTTTTTTGGTATCCATAGCGGAACGGTTAAATCGTTAATTATTGAAAAATAGGGGGAAGGGATTTAATAATCTGATTAATTTGACACCGAAGAAATTCCTCGGAACCGCTTCCAAGTAGAATGTAATCGGAAAGAGTGACCTTTTCGGTGGAAGACATCTGAGCATCAATGCGAGCTTTTGCTTCGGATACATTGGCACCACGCTGAAGAATTCTGGATAATTGAAGGTCCATCGGAATGTAAGTGCAGAGTATTTTGTTGAAATAAGATTTTAGATTGTTTTCAAAAAGCAAGGGTACCTCGACGACAAATCTCATTTTGTCGGATTTGCGAATGAGGTTTACCCAGCGAGAACGCACAAGCGGGTGAAGTAAAGATTCCAACCACAGGCGTTCGGTTGGATTATTAAATATTATTTGGGCAATTTTCTTTTTGTCAACGATTCCTGAAAAAAATAGTTCATCTCCCCACCTTTCTTTCAGAGCTTGACGAACCATTTCGTCTTGTTCAAGGAGTTCGGCAACAATGCCGTCGACGGAAATTGCCTCCCAACCTAGTTGTCCAAAGATTTTTAACGCAGTTGATTTGCCGGAAGCGATTCCGCCTGTCAGACCGAATACGGTCTTGTCGGGGAATGGATTCATGCTTATTTGTCTCTCAATTTGATACTGTGGGGGCAAGCTTCGAAAACAAGATCAATTTAAAAGACAATCGTCTTGCCACCCGATCCCCAAAGCTTATTGTTCAAATTTTTCTTTCACTGGTAGGGTATCCAAGTGGCTAAAGGATGCGGACTGTAAATCCGCCCGCTTCGTGCGTTCGTCGGTTCGAATCCGACCCCTACCACCACTTTCTGAAAACCGTAAAATCTGAACATTCCTTATCTGTATAAGGTACATTTGGACTAAATGATTGGCCCACTGTATGGCTAAATAGATTGCATCAACAAGTGATTAGCTTCGCCCACCCGCTTGTTTGACTACGGAGATTTAAAATTGCCAATACAGATCATCAAAATAATTAAAGTGTAAGTGAGTAAAACAAAAAAATGGATCGTTATAATCATCGGAGGTATCCTTCTCTACCTCTATCAAACCTGTTCAGGTAAATTCGGCAGTTTCTCCGGTTTCTGAGAGTGAATGGACTAGCGGGCAAAGTGCTTTTTGGGGGAATTCTTGGATTGGCTCTTTCGTTCCTCTTGGCCAATTATCTAAGCTTCGGTCTTCTATCCGTTTACGGTGATTGGTTGGGGTGGCGACAGGTGACCGGTTCGGCCCCCAATAACCTGACTGCTGTAACCCAAAAAATTACCTGGGCACTTTTTTTCTGTGCCTCCTGGGTGATGTTTTGGAAATTTGATTCCTTCTTTCTTTTGCAACCCAAGCAAGCCATCGATCAAAGGAGTTCCAGTCGTCCAGAATCTGGATTTGAAGAACAGGAACAAAATGTCGAATACTTCAAACCGGAAAGGGAGGAAGAAAATCCCGAAACCTCTTCAGAATCTGAACCAAAATCCGAACCAGAACCTGCACCGGAGCCCAAGTGCGTCTTGAGCGAAGAGGATCGGATTTATGCCGATATTCTTGAACTTGAAGAGAGTACCATCGAAGATTTCGATGCGATAAAGGCCTTATATCGCAAGCGAATAGCACAGTATCATCCAGATAAAGTCTTGGCAATGGGCCCTGAAATCCGACAAGTTGCCGAACAAAAAGCCAAGGAGATCAATGAGGCTTATGAGTATTTTCGTGCCAAATCAAAAAAAGACCATACAAAGTAATTACCTGAAGGAAAATCTGTCTTTCAATAAATAGGAGAATTATTGCTTACAAAGAAATCGGAAAAAGGTTGTAAGAATTCTCGCTTGAAGTGATTCCTTTCGCGATTACAATACTTTCTTTTTTTTAATTATGACAAAAAAAGCCACTTCCCACCAATTCCAAGCTGAGACCAAACAGGTCTTAGACATTGTGGTCAATTCCCTCTACAAAGATAAAGAAATTTTTGTACGGGAACTGATTTCCAACGCATCCGACGCACTTGAGAAACTACGACGTAAGCAACTAACCGAAAAAGACATCTTCGATGAGAATCTCGAACTGGAAATCAATGTTTCCACCGATGATTCCGCCAACCAAATCACTATTCAGGATTTCGGAATTGGCATGTCTCAGGACGAACTGATTGAAAACCTTGGTACCATTGCTCATTCCGGTTCCAAGGAATTCATGGAAGCACTTAAGGTAGACGGCGAAAAGAACGAAGCCTTGATAGGCAAATTCGGTGTCGGTTTCTACAGTGCGTTCATGGTTGCTGACAAGGTTCAGGTCTACACCCGATCCTGGGAAAAGAATGGTTCTGGATTTTGCTGGGAAAGCGATGGTGGTGGCGATTACACAATCGAAGATGCAGATGGCCAACGAAGAGGAGCCAAAATCGTCATACAATTAAAGGAGGATTTTTCCGAGTTCGCCAAGGAAGACAGGATTAAAGAGATAATCAAAAAGTACTCCGCTTTTGTTCAATTCCCGGTAAGCCTGAACGGAGAGAAGGTGAACACCGTGGACGCCATTTGGATGCGATCCAAAAAGGAAGTTACCGACGAGGAATACGAAGAATTCTTTAAATTTCAGGCCAATGAATACGAAGGTCCGCTTATGCGGATGCACTTCAGCACAGATGCTCCACTTGAAATCAATTGCCTGCTTTTCGTACCCAAAAGAAATATGGAGAAAATGGGTATGTTCAGAAACGAAAACAAGGTTGCTCTGCACTGCAGGAAGGTATTGATCGATCCCGAACCCAAGGGCTTGTTCCCCGAATGGTTACGTTTTCTCAAGGGCGTGGTGGACAGCTCCGACCTCCCTTTGAATGTATCCCGCGAAACCATGCAGGACAGCGAACTCCTTCGTAAACTCAATCAGGTACTAACCAAAAAGTTTCTGCGTTTCCTTAATGAACAGTCCAAGAAAGAAGAGGAAATCTATTTGGGATTTTGGAATGAATTCGGCATGTTGATTAAAGAAGGGGCCGCAACCGACTTCACTTACAAGGAGGATCTAGCCAAATTGCTTAAATTTGAAAGCACCGCCCTTGATGCTGGAAAGCTCACTGGACTGGATGAATACATCGACCGTATGGCCGGTGATCAGGATGAAATTCTTTTTCTTTTTGGGAAAAGCCGCGAATCCATCGAGTCCGGACCTTACCTCGAAGCCCTCAAAGCTCGTGGCTGGGAAGTTCTTCTGCTCACTGAACCCGTGGATGAATACGTCATGCAGACGGTTCGGGAATACAAGGAAAAGAAAATTATTTCCGCTGATTCCGAAGAGCTTAAATTAGAAAAACTTGATCAGCAGAATGAGGGCGAAACCCTCGGCAAGAAAGATGTCAAATCCCTATGCAAGTGGCTCAAAGAGACACTCAAAGATAAAGTTTCTGAAGTCGAGACAGGAGAGCGACTGATCGACAGCCCCGTTTGTATCGTAGGCTCAGACGGCATGGGTGGAGCTTCTGCCCGCAGGGTCATGAAAATGATGCAGGGCCCCGAAGGTGCCCTCCCCGCTCCCTCCGTAAAATTGCAGATCAATCCTAGTAATGCGATTATCCGAGGACTCTCCGCACTGCGGGAAAAAGAGGAGCAAACCGCCCAATTGGTCGCACATCAACTTTTGGATAATGCCATGGCCTCCGCAAACCTTCTCGATGATCCCCGTGAAATGATTGCCAGGAGCTATCAAACCTTGGAAAAAATCACTTCGGGATAATCAAACGCGAAGTTTGAATAGGTTGCTTTTCGTAAGCTTGAATTGAGGCAACCTCAAAAATTGGTATTGCGCAAAAGGTGAATGCGTGAATAAGAGAATGGTATGAAAGCATCAACCTTTATTTTCCTCCGTATTCTCGGTCTATCCGCTTTTTTGATTTCCGTCTTTGCGGGGTGCTCCCGTGGAGTAAGTAATCCCTTTGCCGACAGTGACGGTGAGGTAAAGGAAAATATCCAAAACCTCATGGGCCTTGCCGTGGGAATGACCAAAGGGCAGGTGTTTGATCTTTCCGGAATAGCCAACTATGTCGAAGGGTATGACTGGGGAAGCGTTTGGTTTTACAAAATCCGCAAAGGTGGTAACGAAGGCACGCTTGCCAATAAAGACATTGAACAAAGATATATGCCAATAGTTTTCGACAACACCGACCGCGTTATGGGGTATGGCCGAAAGTTCTACGATCAGACCCTCTCCGACTTAGGCACCGGACAGTTCTAAAACCTTCTCATCGAATCCCCAAAATGTTCGGTTGACGAACGGTCGAAATTTCTTCATTTTTTATCTTTTATTTCATTTCGATGAAGACAACTCTCGCTAAATCCGAAACCACTACCCACGAATGGAAGATCGTCGATGCCACCGATCAAATTCTGGGGCGTTTGGCTGTATCCATTGCCAACGCCCTGCGGGGTAGGAATAAACCAATATACACTCCCCATGTAGACACCGGAGATTATGTCATCGTTTTAAACGCGGATAAAATCAAATTGACCGGGGCCAAGGAAGATCAGAAGAAATATATGTTTTACAGTGGTTACATGGGAAACGAAAAGTACCGCAGTGTTGCTGATTTCAGGGCAAAAAGACCCGAATTTATTATTACCAACGCAGTCCGTGGCATGCTTCCCAAAAATAAACTCGCCAGTTCCATGTTGAAAAAACTCAAGGTTTACGCTGGAAGCGAACACCCGCATGTAGCCCAACAACCCACCCCTCTTTTACCCGAATCCTAATTAAATCACATGAGCCCTAAAGCAAAAGCTAAAGAATATATCGCAACCGGTCGCAGAAAGACCAGCACTGCCCGCGTTCGTATATCTGAAGGGAAAGGATCCTTCATCATTAATAATCGGGAGCTTGCCGATTACTGCAAGACTGACCAACAAAAGAAAATTGCCACTTCCCCACTCACCACGGTTGAAAAAAATAATTCAGTAGATGTCTCGGTTAATGTTCAGGGTGGAGGTGGAACTGGACAAGCTGGTGCAATTCGACTTGGTCTTTCCCGTGCACTCGAAAAAATGGACAGCGAATTGCGTGTACCTTTGAAGAAAGATGGTCACATGCGACGAGACCCAAGAAAAATAGAAAGAAAGAAAACCGGACAACCCGGGGCTCGGAAAAGATTTCAATTCTCTAAGAGATAAACCTTCAAGAACAACTTTTCAAAACAACCCCCCGGAACTCCAACCGGGGGGTTTGTTTTTTTAAATCATAGAACGCACATTGGCATGAATGTCTGTATCATAGGAGCATCAGGATATTCCGGCAGGGAACTTGTATCTCTACTCTTAGGTCATCCCTATGCAAAATTGGCCACTATCACATCCCGGACTCTCGTAGGTCAAAAACTCGAAGAATGCCTACCTAAACTCCGGGGTAAGGACCAAGGTCTGCGGTTTTCTTACCCCTCGAAGGAAGAACTCTGCATGAACCCAGATTTGGAAGTTTTCTTTCTCGCCCTTCCTCACGGAACCGCCGCAAGCTACGCCCTTCCGCTTTTGGAAGCAGGGAAGAAAGTCATCGATCTTTCCGCTGATTTCCGACTCCGTTCTTCAGATACTTACAGTGAGTACTATGGTGAGGAACACCCGTCGCCATCGTGGCTGGAAAAAGCTCAGTACGGATTGCCTGAACTTCATAATCTTTCATGGGAGATATCCACCTTAATCGCCTCCCCTGGTTGCTATCCAACCAGTATACTCGTTCCTCTTGCTCCCCTACTGAAAAACAAACTGATCAAAAAGGAAGGGATCGTGGCCAACTGCATGAGTGGAATCAGCGGGGCCGGAAGAACCGCTTCCGAACGTTTGCTTTTTTGCGAAAGAAACGAAAGTTCCTCAGCTTACGGATTACCCAAGCATCGGCACCTGTCCGAAATCGAAGAACAACTGAGTCTTTTTGCCGGAGAGGAAGTGATGCTTTCCTTCCATCCGCATCTCACTCCAATGAACCGGGGCATTTGCTCGACCCTTTCCGTTCCCGCTGTCGGCGAGGTCCAAGCCGAAAAAATCCAAGATTGTTGGATGAATGCTTACTCAAACAGACCATTCGTTCAAGTCCTGCCTGGCGGCATATACCCTGAGACCTCTGCCGTGACCGGAACCAACCGGATTGATTTCTCCGTGCATGCGGATCCACGGACCAACCGTTATGTGATTTGCTCCGCGGAAGATAACCTGATCAAGGGAGCAGGCGGACAGGCAATACAAGCCATGAATCTCTGCCAAGGCTACCCCGAGGAGGCTGGTCTTTCATGAAATTTTTCGAAAACGGAGATGGGATTACCGAGCCCAGAGGCTTCTTTGCCTCCGGCGTGCACTGCGATGTAAAAGGCAAGAAAGACGGCACCCTCGATCTCGGCGTGATTTACTCATCCAGGCCCTGCACCGGGGCTGGCGTATTCACCACCAACGATGTTAAGGCTGCACCCGTTACCTATTGCTTAGATCTTTTAAAGGACCCCAAAGCAACCTTTCACGCAGTGGTCGCCAACAGTGGCAACGCCAATGCATGCACCGGTGCTCAAGGTGATTCCGACGCTAAGAAAATGGCCTCTGAAGCCGCCCGTCATCTCAAGGTGCATTCGAAGGAAATCCTTGTCTTTTCAACGGGAAGGATCGGCGTTCCCCTACCCATGAGCAGAATCACCGCGGGCATCCGCGACGCCACTGATGATGTCCTTCAGGAGTTCGACGGTGCAGAAGCTTTTCAGGAAGCCATCCTCACTTCGGACACCTGCACCAAATCTTGTTCCGCAAAGATTGACAC
>MDTA01130700.1_pt1 | contig 12449 bp, 15 predicted proteins | sample 811151 | NCBI WGS metagenome assembly MDTA01 (sample SAMN05326648, study PRJNA326480) | marine metagenome | isolation source: seawater | place: Indian Ocean: South | collected 2010
GTAATTTCGCTTGTCATTCCTGATTGAATATTTTTTTCTTAATTATTGATGATAAAAATATAATCACCACAAATGAAATTATAGGTAAGTAAATTTCTTCATTTAATAGTAAATTTATTAAGCTAAAACTATCAGCTTGTTTAATATATATATTCAGTCCTGAGCCAATTGTGTTCCAAATAAAAAACATTGGTACAAAACCCAGAAGACTAGCAAAAAAATAATTAATCTTTTTTATATCAAATATTACAGGTAAAATATTCTGAGGACCAAATGGAATTCCTAGCCCCCCGGCTAAACGAAAAATCAAGAAGTAGTAAAATTCATTTTTTTTAAAAAAATGAATGTATTTATTAAATTTTTTTTCTAATAAATTTTTTACAAGATCTTTGAAGAAAAAATTTGCTATAATGTATAAGATCAAAGCTCCTGTTGAAATTGATAAAACAGAAACAAGAGTGCCAATCCATTTACCAAATAAAATACCAGAAACAAGTAATAGCGGAGAACCAAAGCCCATTAATGAAACCCAGATAACAGAAAATACAAAAAAGATAATAATATTTATTGAAAGATTTGAGGTTATTAATTTTTCTAAGTCAAATTGTAATTGTTTATAATATGAAAAGTCGTTTAATCGCATTATATCAACGTAAGAAAATAGAAAATAAAGAAAAACAACTAAAATTGTAATATAAGAAATTCCCAAAAATAGTTTAAGACCTCTGCTCATAATTTATCTGTACAATAGCCTACAATTAAAATATATACCTTTTAATATTTATGAAAAGAACTTATCAACCAAGTAATCTCGTAAGAAAAAGGCGACACGGATTTAGAGCAAGAATGTCTACAAAAGCTGGTAGAGCGCTTATAGCTAGAAGAAGAGCTAAAGGTAGAAAATCAATATCAACCTAAATTTTAAATGGTTAAGCTTGAAAGTCTAAAAAAAAGCAACCAATTTAAGATAGCTCTTAAAGAAAAAAAAGTTCATACAGAATATTTTTCAATTTTTGCTGCTAAAAATTTCTTTAAACCTGCGAAAAAAACTAATTTATTGATCAGTTTTGTAATGAAAAAAAAAATAGGCAATGCTGTTAAAAGAAACAAAATAAGAAGAAAATTAAAAGCTATTGTTCATAAATTGTTAAAAAAAAGAGGTGCAATTAATAGAGATTATACTTATATAGTTTTTGGAAAATCAAATGCTTATACAGAAAAACAAAACACTTTAATGTCTGAGATGACTAGATCTTTTAAAAAAATTAAGTAAAAAAATGTCAAAATTATTTATCTATATAATTAAAATTTATCAATACTTCATTTCTCCTTTGTTCGGAAATCGATGTAGATTTTTTCCAAGTTGCTCAGAGTATTGTATTGATTCTTTAAAAAAACATGGTCTTGGAACAGGTATGTTTTTAGGTATTAAAAGAATACTCAAATGTCATCCTTACAAAAAATTTGGAGGCAGTCATGGCATTGATTTTGTGCCTCAATCCGCAAAAGAAAAGAGAGATAAAAATGGATAATAAGAATGTACTTGTAGCATTAGCGCTCTCAATGTCTGTTTTGCTTTTTTGGGCTGCTTTCTTTGAGACTCCCAGAACTACAAACAATCAAACTATCGAAGAAAAAAAAACAGATACTGAAAATATACTTACCCCATCTTTAAACGAGAGTATTCAAACAAAAAAAATCACAAGAGAGCAATCAATAAATAATTCAAAAAGGGTAACAATAGAGAATAATAATATAGTAGGTTCTCTTTTATTAAAAGGCGGTTTAATAGATGACATTTCTTTTAAAAATCATAAACAAAATTTAGAAAATAATAAAAACATTGAATTTTTGAATCCTGCAAATACAGATGATGGATTTTACATTGAAACGGGATGGACAAGTATTAACAATAAAATAAAAGTACCTTCAAAGAATTCTGTTTGGAAATTAAAAAATAATACATTTCTGAGTGATAATCAGCCAATAATTTTAGAGTGGAATAATGGAGAAGGCATTATTTTCAAAAGAAAAATAGTTTTAGATGATAAATTTTTATTCAAAATTTCACAACAGGTTCAAAACAACACAGGAAAAACAATCGAATTATATCCTTATGCTCAAATAACAAGAAACAAAGTGCCTGACGATATACAAAATTTTTATATTTCTCATGAAGGATTTATAGGGGTATTTGATGAAGAACTTAAAGAAGATGATTACGACGATATAGAGGAAAAAAAAATAGTAAGAGAGGCTAATGAAGGATGGTTAGGTATAACTGATAAATATTGGATGACAGCTCTTGTGCCATCTCCTGGTAAGAATTTCAAATCTACTTTTTTGTATAGAGATGGTTTTAAGGCAAATTATATTTTAAACACTCCTACTATAATAAATCCGTCTACTCAAAGTGAGAATGATGTCAGATTATTTGTTGCAGCAAAAGAAGTCGACACTATTGATGCTTACGCTGAAAATCAAAATATAGATAAATTTGATTTGGTAATAGATTGGGGTTGGTTTTACTTTTTCACAAAACCACTTTTTTTTATAATCGATTATTTGTTTAAATATTTTGGTAACTTCGGAATAGCAATTGTAATAATCACCATAGGTATCAGGCTATTATTTTTCCCACTTGCAAATTACTCGTTTAGATCAATGGCCAAAATGAAAGCAGTCCAGCCTGAAATGATGAGGTTAAAAGAATTACATAAAGAAGATAAAGTAAAACTACAACAAGAGATGATGGCGCTTTATAGGAAAGAAAAAATAAATCCAGCATCTGGTTGTTTGCCAATTTTAATACAAATACCTTTCTTTTTCGCAATTTATAAAATGCTTTTTATTTCTTTAGAGATGAGACATCAGCCTTTCTTTGGTTGGATAAAAGATTTATCAGATAAAGATCCAACAACAATTTTTAATTTATTTGGGTTGATACCGTGGGATCCTCCGAGTTTTTTAATTATAGGGATATGGCCGATTTTAATGGGCCTATCAATGTGGGTTCAACAAAAACTTAATCCCGCTCCAGCCGACCCAATTCAAGCAAAAATTTTTGCTTTCTTCCCTTTGTTCTTAACTATTATTTTAGCATCTTTCCCTTCAGGGTTAGTTGTTTATTGGACAATAAATAATATTCTGACAATAGCTCAACAATGGGTGATTATGAGAAAAACAAAAGTCAAAACGAATTAAATGCCGAAAAATGTTTCTTTAGATGAAATAAAAAAATTTTGGCCTGAAGAAGCTCCAGATATTCATAATGTCCAAAAGTATGTATCAAAATATGAAAAAGAAAAAATAGTTATCAAATATGGCGGAAATGTTCTAATAGATAGAAAAGTTTTTGATAATTTTATTTCTGATATAAATGTTCTACATAAACTAGGTTTGTCTATCGTAGTTGTTCATGGGGGTGGGCCAAGAATAAAGAGGGAACTTGACAAAAAAAAAATTATTTCAAAATTTATAAATGGCTTAAGAGTAACTAACCAGAATATAATTAAAATTGTTGAAGAAGTACTAATAGATTTAAACAAAGATATTGTTACCTCTCTTAATAAATTAGGATCTAATGCGGTTTCATTTCATTCAAAAAATAATAATATAATTGAGGTGGAGCCTGAAAAAAAAGAGCTAGGTTTTGTGGGTATACCAAAAAAAATTAATATAAATTTAGTTGAGGACATGTTGATTAAAAATAAAATTCCGATTATAGCTCCTTTAGGCTTGGGTTTAGATAATCAAACTTTTAATATAAATGGTGACACTGCAGCAAGTGCTATTGCAAAAAAATTAAAATCGAGAAGACTTATTTTGATGACAAATGTTGAAGGTGTTTACGATGATAATAAAAAACTTATTTCTGAAATAAAACCACTTGATCTTGAAAATTTGATAAAATGGAAGATAGTTGAAGGAGGAATGATTCCTAAAATAGAAAACTGTGTTGATGCAGTTGAAAATGGGGTGAGAGGTGTAGTAATTCTTGATGGAAGAAAACCCCATTCGATTCTTCACGAAATATTTTCTGATGTTGGCTCTGGAACATTAATTAGAAAATGAAAGATTTGAATAAAATTAAATACTGGTTATTTGATCTAGATAACACACTTTACGATGGTGCAACAAAAGTTTTCGAACAAGTTGATAAAAAAATGACAAAATTTATCTCTGAAAAACTAAGTATTAATGCAGATGAAGCAAGAAAAATTCAAAAAAACTATTTTCAAGAATATAATACCACATTGAACGGTATGATTAAAAATCATAAAATTGATGCGGATGAATTCTTGGAATTTGTCCACGATGTTGATCTCACCTTCTTAAATAAAGATAAAATTTTGGAGAATGAAATTAAAAAGCTAAAAGGTAAAAAAATTATATTTACTAATGGCTCAAGGGAACATGCGGAAAATGTGACTAGAAGAATTGGCATTGACAAGCTTTTTGATGGTATATTTGATATAAAGGACTCAGAATTTATTCCAAAACCGTCAAAAGAACCTTATAAAAAAATAGTTGAGGATTACAAAATTGAGCCACAATATTGTATATTCTTTGAAGATATAGCAAGAAATTTAAAACCAGCTTTTGAAATGGGCATGAAAACGGTTTGGATAAAAAATAATGAACCTTGGGCTGCAGAGTTTTCTGATGCTGATTTTATAAATTATAAAACAGATAAACTTGCAAATTTTTTAAAGGAGATAAATGAAACCAAATGAACTTGAAAAAATTATAACTGAAGCTTTTGAAAATAAGAGTAATATTTCAAATAATTCAGATAAAAAAATTTTAAATGCTATTTCTGAAACTATAGATTTAACCGACAAAGGTATAGTCAGAGTAGCTGAGAAAGAAAACGGAAAGTGGAAAGTTAATCAATGGATAAAAAAAGCTATATTGCTTAGTTTTAGAGTTAACAAAATGACATTGTCAAAAGGCCCATACACAACCTGGTATGACAAAGTTCCTGGAAAATCTGTCACTTGGACTGAGGGTGATTGGAAAAAAGCCGGATATAGACATGTTCCCAATGGAGTAGTTAGAAAAGGTTCTTTTATTGGCAAAGGAGTGGTTTTAATGCCGTGTTTTGTAAATCTTGGAGCTTACGTTGATGAAGGTACAATGATTGATACTTGGGCATCTGTAGGTTCATGTGCTCAAGTAGGAAAAAATTGTCACGTCTCGGGTGGCGCTGGTATTGGAGGTGTTCTCGAACCCTTACAGGCCGGGCCCGTAATTATCGAAGATAATTGTTTCATAGGTGCTAGATCAGAAATTGCAGAAGGTGTTTTAATTGAAAAAGGCTCTGTTATTTCAATGGGAGTTTATATTGGAGCCTCAACAAAAATAGTGGACAGAACAACAGGAGAAATTTCATATGGAAAGGTTCCCGCCTACTCTGTTGTTGTTCCTGGATCCATACCCAACAAAAATAATCCTCAAGGACCTTCTTTATATTGTGCAGTAATTGTAAAAAAAGTTGATGAAAAAACTAGAAGCAAAACTTCAATTAATGATTTATTAAGAGACTAATGCCCACTGTAAATGAATTAAAGCTCGCAAAAGAACTTATAAGTTTTCCAAGTGTTACACCAATAGATGCTGGAGCAATAAAATTTTTAAGTAAAAAACTTAAAACACTTGGATTTAAATGCAAAATTCTTGTATTTAAAGACAAAAAAAGTAAACCTATTAAAAACTTATATGCAAGATTAGGAACTAAGCAACCCAATCTTTGTTATGCTGGTCACACTGATGTAGTCCCACCGGGTAACATAAAAGATTGGACAGTAAATCCTTTTAAACCAATTATAAAAAATAATCATTTAATCGGTAGAGGTGCTAATGACATGAAAAGTTCTATCGCTTGTTTTGTAGCTGCAGTGAGTAAATTTTTAAAAAAAAAACAAAGTTTTAAAGGATCTATTAGTTTTTTAATTACTGGAGACGAAGAAGGATTTGCAATTAATGGAACAAAAAAAATGGTAGAATACTTAAAAAAAAAGAAGGAAAAAATTAATTTTTGTATCGTTGGAGAACCGACAAATCCAAATAAATTGGGTGAAATGATAAAAATAGGTAGAAGAGGCAGTCTAACAGGCTTCATTGAGGTTTTTGGGATGCAAGGTCATGTAGCATACCCCCACCTTCTAAACAATCCAATTAATACAATTGTAAAAATATGCACCGAACTTAAAGAGAGAAAATTAGACACAGGTAATAAGAGCTTTCAACCATCAAACTTGGAATTTACTGGAATTTACGTTGATAACAAAGCTCATAATGTAATTCCTGGCAAAGCAAAAGCACAATTCAATATTAGATATAACAACCTCCATACAGCCGCATCTTTAAAGAAAAAAATCAATAAACTTGTATCAACTCTATGCAAAAAAAATAAATGTAAATATAAAATAGAATTTATTGCAAATGGTGACTCATTTTTAACTAAACCTGGAAAAACTATTCAAATGTCAAAAAAAATTATAAAGAAAATTACAAAAGTAAATACTAAATTTTCTACCACTGGCGGTACCTCGGATGCTAGATTTATAAGAAAAATCGCACCCTGTCTTGAATTTGGATTAGTAAATAAAACAATGCATAAAGTAGATGAGTGTGTTTCAATTTCAGACCTTAGAAAACTTACAGATATTTATAAAAATATTTTGATAGAGTATTTCAAGTGAAATTATACAGAATAAGAAAATCCAATATTGATAAGCGAGGTCTATACGCTAACAAAGACATAGAAAAAGGCACTAAGATAATTGAGTACAAAGGAAAAGTAATAACAAGAAAAAAATCTGAAGAGAGCTCAAAATTCGATAACGAAAAGGCGATTTATTTATTTAATTTAAATAAAAAGTATGATTTGGACGGCGATTTCAAATTTAATACGGCTCGCCTTATAAATCATTCTTGTGATCCTAATTGCGAAGTTACAGGGACTGGACTAAAAATTTGGATTTATGCAATCAGAGACATAAAAAAAGGAGAAGAGTTATCTTATGATTATGGATTTAATTTTGATAAAGATTACAAAGATTACCCATGTAGATGTGGTTCAAAAAAATGTGTAGGTTACATAGTAAAATCTGAGTCTAGATGGCGTATTAAAAAGTCAAGAACGTATAAATCACACAGACAATGAAAAAAATTCTTTTTGTAAGTACAAGAAATCCTTATTCTGGAAGATTCTCAGGAGATGTGATCAGATCTTTTAAGATCATTAATATTTTAAAGAAAAAGAATAAAGTTGATGTTTTATATTTAGGTGAAAAAACAAAATTAAATACCAAAAAAAATTTATTATTAAATTTCGAACATCCAAATTTTTTTTTAAAGATATTTTTTTGTATTGTCTCTCTCTTTAAATTTGAACCAATGCAATTTGGTCTTTTTTATTCCTCAAAATTAAAAAAACATATACACGAAAATTATCATAAATATGATGTAATATTTTTTTATCATATAAGGTCTTCTCAATATTGTCCGGAAAGTTTTAAAGGAAAAACTATTATTGAAATAGGTGACCTCTATTCTAAAAATTATTCGCAAACTTATAAAAATCTAAGTATTTTTAATCCTCTTTCTTACCTTTATTTGTTGGAAAGTTTTTTGATAAAAAAAATTGAAAATAAAATATTAAATAAATTCGATAAAGTAATTTTATTCTCAAAAAAAGAAATTAGTGAAATTAAAAAAGATTTAAAAAAAAACGTTTTTTATATACCGGAGTCCGTAAATAAAATTGATAAAAAATATAGATTTTCTAAGGATAATTTTAAAATTTTATTTATTGGAAACTTAAATTATTTACCTAATAAATTAGCTTGTTACGATTTTGTGAAAAATGTGCTTCCTCTCATCTCAATAAATGACCAAAAAATTGAATTTCACATAATTGGAAAAATTGGAAAATTAGATAAACTTTTACTCTCCTTAAATCCTAAAGTAAAAATTTTTGGACAACAAAAATCTTTAAAAAATTATATTAAAAAATCAATATGTGGATTAGCAAATTTAAAAATAGCAACGGGTGTTCAAGGCAAAGTATTGACTTATATGTCTTATGGATTGCCGGTTATTTGCAGTGAAAAGGCACAACATAATTTTAGATCTAATGTTTTAAAATCCACAAGCCCTAAAGAATTATCAAGAAATATACTGATGTTAAAGAATAATAAATTTAAAAGTGAGATTTACTCTAGAAAATCAATTTCCTTTATTAAAAAATTTCAATCAAAAAAAATAAATCTAAAATACTTAGAAATTGTTTAGATTAATAATAAACTTTTTTTAAATACAGCCCTTCTGGTGGAGCAGGTGGTGCGCAGAAGTTTCTTTTTTTTGATTTAAAAACTTTTTTAAAAGTACTCAAATCCCATTTATTTTCTCCAACATATTTTATACTACCAACCATAGATCTTACTTGTTGTTGTAAAAAAGAACGTGAAATAAAGTTAATTATTATTTTACTTCCTGTATTTTTAATATTTGCTTTTAGAATAGTTCTTATTGGACTTTTTGCTGAGCAAGATGAAGATCTAAAAGTAGAAAAATCATGTTTGCCTATGAGTAAACTAATTGCATCTTTCATATTTTTTATATTGAGTTTCTTTTTTACTAGCCAGGCTCTGTCTTTTAATACAGAAAGTTTTGCGCCTCTATTTATTATTATATATTCATAGCTCCTCTTTTTAGCATCAAATCTTGAATGAAAACTATTTTTTTTCCTTTTTATATCAATAATTGAAATATTATTTTTTCTTAAAAAAAAATTCATTGTAGCCAAAATTTTATTTTTGTTTTGAATCTTGTTTTTTAAGTAAAAATTTGCAGATTGTGCTAAAGCATTTACCCCGGTGTCAGTCCTCCCTGCACCTATTAATTTAACTTTTGTATGAAATGTTTTATAGATTGCTTTTTGTATTTCACCTTGAATAGACTTACCTTTTTTTTGAATTTGCCAGCCGATGTAAGAAGCTCCTAAATATTCTATAATAATTTGATAATTATATTTCAAGTTAGAATTTCATTTTTTTTAATTTTATAACCAGCTAAAAACTCTTGAGCTTTTAAAATTTTTTTTCCTTCTTTTTGAATTAAATTTATCTTAATAGATTTATTTAAGCATCCAATAGTCAACTCATCGTTTAAAACTTTTCCTGGCTGTCCCTCTAAATCTGAAATTTCGGCTTTAATTACTTTAAATCTTGTTTCTTTATGTTTAAACCACGCGCCTGGTATCGGACTTAAAGCATTTATCTTAGCCACTAATTTATCTGCCTTTAAATTCCACTTGATTTCAGTTTCGGTTCTTTCAATTTTCTTAGCATATGTTGCTTCATTTTCATTTTGATCTTTATACACCGCTTTGCCATTTTCTAGTAAATCTAATGTCTTTAATATCATTTTTGACCCTAACTTTATTAGTTTTGAACTTAGGGAAGAAAAATTATCATCTTTTTCAATTTTAATTTTTTCTTGTAACATAAAAGGGCCTGCGTCTAATTTTGAAACTATTTTCATTATTGTTACACCAGTTTCATTATCCATTTGCATTATTGATCTTTGAATAGGCGCAGCGCCTCTAAGCTTTGGGAGTAAGGAGGCATGAATATTTATAAATTCTAAATTTGGAATATTTAAAATTTTAGACGGTATTATTTGTCCGTAAGCTACCACTACAACAGTTTTGGTTTCTGAATTTTTAAAAAACTCAAATTCCTTTAAATTATTTTTTAAATCTCTTGGAAATTTTACTTCAATGTTTAATTTTTTTGCTGCAGAGTGTATTGGTGACTCTAATATTTTTTGACCTCGAAATTTTTTGTTAGGCGGTTGAGTAAATACACAGGATATTTTGTGTCGAGAATTATAGATTGATTCAAAAATTGGCACTGCAAATTCAGGGGTGCCCATAAAAATAATTTTCATTAATTTTAGTTTAAACTATTATTCTGCTAATTTCTTTTTTATGTTTCACTAACTTTTTTATTATCATATCTTTTTTCAATTTTGACAGATAATCAATAAATAATATTCCATTTAAATGATCAACTTCATGCTGTATGCACGTAGCTAACAAACCTTCTGCTTTTAAACTTTGCTCTTTGCCATGAAAATCTATGTATTTTATTGTACATTCTGCTGGCCTTTCAATTTCAGCGAATTGGCCTGGTAAAGACAAGCAACCCTCTTCGTACACAGATGTGTGTTTAGATTGTTGAATTATTTCTGGATTTACAAGAAATAATGGCTCTTTCTTATCCTCTTTTTTAGAAATATCAATAACTACAATTTTTTTTAATATTCCAATTTGTATTGCTGCAAGTCCAATGCCAGGAGCTTCATACATAGTTTCAATCATATCTCTCATTAATTTTCTAACTTGGTCGTCTACTTTTTCCAAAGGCTCACATTTTTTTCGTAATATAGGATCGGGTTCAATTAAAATTTTTTTAGTAGTCATTAATTATAAGCTTATATTCTTTGAGGTAACGCTGACATTAAAATTTCATTTCTAAGTTTTTTTAAATTGTTTTGATTTAACAGATGCGCAATAAAGTAGATAGTTTCTGGGTCTAATTGATTTGGTTCATCCTCCCCGATTATTTCAACTATTTTTAATGTCAAAAATGCTGTCTCGTTATTTTTAGCTAACTGCAATAGATTTGCGGGCACTTCGTATTTTTTCTTTAATTCTTGGTATTTTAAACCTTCTGGCATTTCAAAACCATCAGTTACAAATGCTTCGATTAACGCTAAGTCTTTAGCGGAATAAAAATATTTTCTATTTTTTTTAATCTTTTTATAGATTTTTTCTAAATCTTTTTGAATTTTTTTTGGGTTTTCCTTTTCAGTAAAATATTTAAGTAATCTTGATTGGTGAAAAATTTTATCATCATATTTAATCTTTCCCATATTAAGCTCTTCTTCGGATTTGATGTTTTTAGAAACAATTTCTTTATAAGAGTTTGGAACCTCATCTATTTTTATTTCTTTTAGTCTGTCACTTAAAAACTTATCGTAAACATTAGATAAATTATCTTTCTTAAATAATTCTTTTAAAATAAATAAATATTTTACTTTTTCTTCACTGCTACCAGAAAGTAAGTATTTTTGATAAATTAGGGCTCTTGAGTCTGTTCCATCGAAAGAAGAATATATATTTTCGGCATTAATTAGAGTGTTTAAATCAAAAGGTATTTTTTGATAAAAATTAAAAATATTTTTTTTATCAAATTGTTCTTTATTTGCTGCTTTTTCTAAATTTTTTAATTTTTCTTTATCTGTGATGTCATCAAATTTGATTAAGTTAGCTGCATTTAAGTATTCCCAAATTTCTTTTTTTGTTTTATTTGTCGGTTCAAAATTAAAATCTTTGACAGTGATACTTGATAAATAAAAATTTAATAAATTATCCTGTTTTATTTTTTCTGATGTTTTTTCTGTAATACCTAAAAGAAATTTGATTTTGTCATCAAAAAATTTATCCGATTTTTTTTGTTCTTTTAAAATATCGTACAAGAGCTGAGCTTCGTTTTTTTTATTATTATATACGAGGCAATAAATTTTAAACTTTTCTAAATATGAATCTTTAATGTTTTTGTCAATAAAACTTATTTTTTGACACCCCTCTTTTATATTTGCCCTAGCGATATTCTCATCTACTAGATATTGGATAATTTTTTTTTTTATTATGGAATGTGTTATTTTGCTCCAAAAATTTTTCTACCAGTTCAGATCTTTTTTGATCAATCATCCAATTTATCTTGACATCTATAAATTCCTTCTCATTCATGCCATTAGGTGGATACGCAAAAGAAAATAAAGTTTTTTCAAAAATTTTTTTTGAGGTATTGGATAATTTGATCTTGTTTATTCTTTTAATACTTGATCTCACATCTTCCGCATCTGTAGTTGACCACATGTTTAAGCTAAAATCATTTTCAGCTGGGTCATAAATTCCGAAAATATTTATTTTTTCTGGGGATTCCGTGATTTCATTCTCAATTTTGATGTCCTCATTGTCTGTATTATTTTTAAAACTTTCTAAGTTTATGGTTGTACTCGAGTCTGGTTCTTGCTTTTTTTCTTTTTCTATTACTTCTAATTTTTTCTTATTCCAAATATCAATTTCGTTTTCACCATATAAGGGTAAAAAATAAATGGTTATAATTAATAAGCTTATATATCTATTTAAGCTTTTTAATATCATCTGTAATATCTATTTTATAATTTTTTTCGGGACTAGGAAAATTGATTTTCTCAATAAGAAAAATTCCAACTACAACTAATATCAATAGCAAAATGAATTTAATTAGAAACTTCATTATTGATGAGCCGATGCTCTGCTGTCGATTGTATTTAAGTTGCATAGTAAAAAAATATATTTAAACTCAAAAAATAAGACATATTTATGA
>MDTA01091430.1_pt1 | contig 12446 bp, 13 predicted proteins | sample 811151 | NCBI WGS metagenome assembly MDTA01 (sample SAMN05326648, study PRJNA326480) | marine metagenome | isolation source: seawater | place: Indian Ocean: South | collected 2010
ACGTCAACCGCAGTTGGTCTTGCTAAAAGTGTTGATTTTACTAGGTTTTTACAGTATGGTTTTGATAAATCCTATGCCATCTATGCCCAAATATACCAAATACATCACGGTAAAGCCAAAACTTCTACGGCTCCAGGCACCGTACATCAAGAAAAAGGTCGCGATTAAAAAGAATATATATGCCACGAACATTGGTGGATTTGGTGAATACCACATCAGTATGAGAGACGCAACAAGATTGGAAAACATTCCTATTACCTCACAACAAAATCTAAAAGGATTTGACTGATAATCCTGTTTGATCCATTCCAAAGTTGTTTTTCTACCTAGCCTAGCCATTAATGGAAATCCAATACATCTTCAAGTTCATTTATATCCTCAATGCTAATTTTATTAGAATCTAAATTTTTAATTATCTTATAGAGTATCGTAAGTTCCTCCCTGCTCCTTGTTTGGGGCCAACCTAATTGCACAGATAATTCATGTAGTTCTATTCTCCGTCTTATCCTTTCCCGCAGAGTAAGTTTCGGATTATTTTCATTTACCCAACCTAGTCCTAAAGCAATGTCTCTCAACCCCTGTGGCAGTTTTTTGAACCTAGACTCAAAGTCAGGATCCAACATCATTTTAACATTGCCTGGTTTTTCTACCTTGTGTGCATCTCTAAACATTCCTGTATAACCCCAACGCACCATATGAATGGCTCCTGCCTTTGCATACTTTTGAAATCTATATAAAAACTCCTTGTTGTATTCATGGTCCTCTTCCGTCTCTATCGGATATCCTACAAACATAAGTGCTACATTTTTAATGCCATAGTAAGCACTTTGTTCAAAATGATATGCTATGTCATCGTTAGAATAATTTTTGCCCATGTGTTTACGCACCCTTGGACTAAAAGATTCAAATCCTGTTACCAAAAGATTTGCTCCACCCTTGTGCATCAATTGCCAATCCTTATCATTTTGTTCCTGTTGTGTTCTGCATATGAACTGGCCCATATACTTCACGGGTCTAAATGTTTGTTCCTTTTTTAATTCTATTAGATTTTGATTAAGTTCCCTAAAATGTTTCATACTTCCATTAATCAAACTATCCGTAAAGTGCGTAAGGTTGACCTGATATTCGATCTTGTTTTTACGTATCTCTTCGACCAACAATTTTGGATTCCGTATTGTGAACTTAGGCCAGAGGTCAGGAACATTACAAAAAGTACAACGTCTTACACAACCTTTGGACATTGTGATGTACACACCTGGCTCGTCTGTGTAATAATATTTCATTGGTTCAATAGATGTGTATTCGGGCAAAGGAACGGAGTCTAAATCTTTTACCATTATTGGTGGCAATCCATCTATGCCAGGATACCTGTTGCCTTGTAATAGTTCTTTCATTGTATCTTCGCCATCACCAACTATGTAATGATCTATATAATTTTCTTCTTTCAAGAAGTCAGCGATTGTTTTATATTTGGTGTTCTGATCAACATTAGGCAGGCTTCCAGGCCATGCTCCTATCCCGTGTCCACCTATCATTATTGTTGCTTTGATTCTTGGACGCAAGAATTCAAGCAGTTCATAACAGGACACCGTGCTGAACCTCGAAAAAACACTAATCCCCATCCAGTCTGGGTCATAAGATTTTAAGTCTTTAAGAAACAATTCGAAAGTTTTATCAAGTTGTGATCTTGTTTTATCAGATATTGTTTCAATCTTACAACGCCAATACTGTTCTAATTCTATCCAAGCCTTTTCATCAACCTTACTGTTAAGAAATAAATTGAAATCAAAAATTTTACAGTCCCAACCTATTGACTTAATAATACTGCTCAGTAACGCCGCCGCCGCAGGAGGCCTCTCTAATTCTTGACTAGGTATGTTTATAAATGCAAATTTTTTCATATCAATTGTTTTATCTTTGTAACAAGATCCTTACAGGGATCAAGGCTACCCCTGAACTTATGTATTCTATCAGGATCCTTATCTAGGAATTTTATTACCTCTTTGTTCTGTTTCTCTTTGAAATACCAATCCCAAAAGTCATCCACAAACTTGGGCAGGGTGAAGCATCCAGGAAAGTGCCATATCAATTGACTCTTCATTGTTTTCTCTAATGGATAATTTTGTCTTGTATCGTTGTGTTGTTGTATGAATCCTTTAAAATATCTTGGTTCATAATAGCCTTCTGTCCAGAACCATGTCTCAATCTGTATGTCATCAACCCGTATGTTTTTAATTTTAAAAGTTTGATCTTCGATTGTAACACCATTTTCTATCTTAGTGTGTGTTTCATTTTTATTATACCAATCCAATTTGATAATATTGGACTTGTATGGCGCAAGAACAAAAGTAAATTTATCTTTGTCGCACTCTACGTCTTTTACAACTGTATCGTTATGGATCACTTGAATTTTAGGCCACTCCTCACAGAAAGTTGATTCGTATGTGATTTCAAAATTTATCATTAGAAGTATTCTTCCCATTCTGGCATGAATTGTTTTATGTCTGTCTTCCAGTATTGATCTAGTTTTGTAATAAAAGTCTTATAGTCATCAACAGGATCCTCGATAACAAATTTTTTATATTCACTGGGCACCCTTTTTTTAAGCGCCAGTGGAAGGTTCCTTGGATGTAATTCTTTTGGATCATATACAATATGTTTTTGTGGGTTGTGTATTTTCCTGTCATTGCACCATTGATCAAGTTCTTTGAGATGTAACACGTTCAATAGAGATATTGTTGATTGAACAAGGACATTCAATCCATACTCTCTGAATTTTTCAATATTTTGATCTACCACAGTAAAATTACAACCTGGACGTATATATTCGTGTACCTTTCCTATTCCATCTAGGCTTATTATTAGAACCACCTCTTTGAAACTTTTTAAGAGTTCAATTAATTTCATGTTGCAGAACATTCCATTAGATGTGATATACATGGTCATATTCTTTGAATGGTTGTTTTCCTTCAACCAATAAAGTAAATTAATTAATTTTTTATTATAAAAAGGTTCGCCACCTACAACGTCTATGTATTTTATTGATTCAGCATACAATTTAAGCATTTCTTCTGCATCCTGGTCATATTTGTATGGCTCAAGTGTCTCCCATCCAACACTTCTGTAAACTGCATTGACCCTGCTACTGACATTAGATACACACATCCTACAGGCCAAATTACATAAGGCACCAACTTTAATTTTAATTTCCAAAGGCAGGAGTTCCTTATCTGCTTTCTCTATTAGATCTTGATGCAATTCTAGTCTTGAATCATTGGCATTCTGCCTTATTGACTTCTTACCCTTGTCCTCCATTTCAAAACACTTCCAACAGCCTTTTGGTTTTTTGTTTGCTCGGAAATCATTCCTGAGGTTTTTAAGTTCATTACTTTGCCAGTAAGATTTGAAATCATAAATTTTTTTATCCTGCTGTTGGTACATACAACACGGACCCGCAGGCAATCCCTCATCATATGGATTTCGGTCCATACTGATAAATGGTAAGATACAAATATTCTTTCTATCCTTAATCATAACTTTAATTAATGGCTTGTGGAGATTACCACTTACGGCCTGGCCCACGCATTTAAGACATAGAGGTCAGTGTATCTGCCGACGTCACAAGATTGCGGCGTTGCAAAACTATTTATTTGTTACCCTTCATCAAAGTGATTTCTTTTGCACCATCCTCGTCCCATACCGGAACCAGGTTAGATTTGTGCATCAATCCTATTCCAATCAATTTACGTTCACCACTATATTGTTGTGCTTCTTTCTTGCCACCTGTGCCGACTGGTATTTTGTCCCCACACTTTGGGTAATTAGGATCAATTTTGTACTCCGGTAAATTGTAACCCTTAAAGCCTTTACGATTCTTCTTCAAAGTGTAATCATCTAGGCCTTTTGATTGTAGCCACTCTTCGTGATTTGCTTTCGCCTCACGATTTCTTCTGCTATTTTCAATTTTGTTTTTTATTCTTTTTGGTAGTTTCAACTGTATGTACCCCATATGTAATTATAACATTAAGGCAAATTATTGTCAACTATGGACTTGAGTATAATTTTGTCGTAGTCAGGATTGGTACTCCATGCACTCATTAGGGCCATCAATTTTTTGTAGTCCCATTTGCCGGAGTCCAATTGTTTTTCTCTTTCAATTCTAAAATCTTTATATGCCGGATGTCTGTTAAGGATTGCTATCATGTCTTTGACACTTTGGCATTTGGTTTTGTACTTTTTGACACCCCAATCTGCATCAGGATTTTCTTTGGCCTTCATATGAGGCACGTTGTCTAGGTCCCAGGTCCTTACACCAAACAATGCGTTTCCTTCGTTGGCAAATCTACTATTACCCCAGGCACTTTCAACACCTGCCATAGCGATTATTATACTGGTCGGTACCCTGCTTAATCTGTCTGTGGTGTAGTTTAGGTATTCAACACATTTTTTTGTTGCAACAATAAAAGTTGCCTTGTCTGAATAGTCAAACTCGGGTTCCGTTAGGCCCAAGGCTGTGATTTGATCTAATTCTTTCTTATGAAACTCGTCTTCCAGTTTTTCTAAAGTCCAGGTGTTTGGATAGAAAGTACCACCAATAAACGCCGCACCTATGAAGATAGAAATGAATATTATTGTTGTCAGCACCCATTTAATTGTGCTATTTGTTTTTTTGTTTGAATCTTGTTTTACCATAATCTAATGGGTGTGTGCCGAAACACACACCCTTAATTAAATTAAACTGCAACCTTTTCCGTTGGAGTTTCTTGTGTTGGTGCAGTATCTGAATATTTCACCTTGTATTCTGCTTCTGCTGAATTCATTGCGTTATTCCAGTCTGCTTTTGATAAACCTGTAAATCTCGTGATAATACCGTCTGACATTATCTTGAAAGACCCACATAGTTTATGTGAACCATCGTCGGCGATCTTATGAACTACGCCTGTAGCCTTACCATCGGCATTCTCTCTGCCCATGATGTACATATAGTTTCCTGATCTTCCAGTCCACTTGTTGTTAGTCTGTGTATCTGACTGGCATCTTGCTCTCACCTGGTCCAGAACCAAACTTGCTTTTGCTGAACATTTATACATAAACGTCCTCCTTTATTACCACTATTATAACATATTTTGGAAAACAGTCAACCAGGTAATACCGTTGGTTTTATTAGGTTTTTTCTACTTCTGTGTCAACCACTTCGCTTGGAGCGACAGTTTGCGGCATGAAATCTTGCTTAGATCCAGGAACGGAATAATCGTATGGCCATCTGTGCACCACAGGTAATCTGTCACCAAAGTTGCCGTGTGCTGGCGGAACTTTCTCTGTGTGCCATTCCAGTGAGTTTGCCTTCCATGGATTTTTTCCTGCAAGTTTTCCTGTCATCAATGATTTGATAACATTGAATATTAAAATGAATTGTGCGGCACCTACTATAAAAGCGGCCGTGCTGATGAATTCGTTCATTCCTACCGCTGATGTGATGTAGGGACTATCGTACATTTCATAATATCTTCTCGGCACTCCGATAAATCCTAGGTAATGCATAGGAAAGTAAATTGAATATGCACCTAAGAATGTTGTCCAGAAATGCCATTTGCCTAATCTTTCACTCAGCATTCTTCCGGTGACCAAAGGAAACCAATGATAGATCGCTCCCATTATAACCAGTATAGGTGCAACGCCCATCACCATGTGAAAGTGTGCTACAACAAAATAGGTATCTGATAACGGCACGTCAACTGCCACATTACCTAAAAATATTCCTGTGATACCTCCATTAACAAAGGTTACAATAAAACCAAGACAGAAAAGCATCACGGTATTGATACGGATGTTGCCCCTCCATAGAGTAAGAATCCAGTTGTAAACCTTCATGGCAGTTGGTACCGCTATTATTAATGTTGTTGATGCAAAAAAGAATCCAAACCATGGATTCATTCCGCTGACATACATGTGGTGTGCCCACACAAAGAAACTTAATCCTCCTATGGCAACAATGGCCCAGACCATCATCCTGTAACCAAAAATATTTTTCCTGGCATGAACTGATAGCAGATCGCTAACAATGCCGAAAGCCGGCAGGGCGACTATGTAGACCTCAGGATGCCCAAAGAACCAAAACAAGTGTTGATAAAGTATAGGTGTACCACCACCATATTCAAGCACTTCACCCGCCTTTAAGATAGCAGGCATAAAGAAACTTGTTCCCAGAACCTTGTCCAACATCATCATAAGAGAACTGACCAATAGAGCAGGGAAGGCCAACATTGCTAAAATTGTGGCTGTAAAGATCCCCCAGATCGTTAATGGCATCCTCATAAGAGTCATGCCTCTTGTCCTCGCTTGTAAAATTGTTATTATGTAATTCAACCCTCCCATTGTGAATCCTATTACGAATAGAGCGAGTGATATTAGCATTAATAATATTCCATAATCGAAACCTGGCGTTCCTTCTAGAATCGCCTGTGGTGGATATAATGTCCATCCTGCGCCGGTTGGTCCACCCGGAACGAAGAAACTGGCCATCAGCACCATGACTGCCACGAAGAACATCCAAAAACTCAGCATATTCACATATGGGAACACCATGTCTCTGGCTCCCACCATGAGCGGTATTAGATAATTTCCAAAACCTCCCAGGAATAATGCAGTCAAGAAATAAACAACCATTATCATTCCGTGCATTGTTACGAATTGATAGTAGTGTTCCGCTGTCATAAAACCAGCCGCTTCTGGAAAACCTAGTTGTAATCTCATTAGCCATGAGAGAATCAATCCGACAACTCCTGTGAACACTGCTGTCAAAAAGTATTGCACTCCAATAACTTTGGCATCCTGGCAGAACACCCATTTTTGTATCCAACTGTGTGCGTGATATAGATCTTGTTCAGGATTTTCCGCTGGCCTCACATAGTCTATGTTCGGATCTAGCACATTGCCAGATCCTGCGGCCGCTTCTGCTGTGTGTGTTTTATACGTAGTATTATCTTTTTGCATGGATTTTTGATGTATTTATTATTGCAAGTTCTGTAACATAGACTTCTCTTTTTCTATCTTGTCTTGCAGTTCCTCTTCTAATTCTTCTTTGGTTTTTACTTTTTCTGGTTCCAGTTTGGTAGGTGCTTCTATAGGTAGTCCACCATTGTCAAACCATCTGCCATCTGCGGTAACAGTGCAAGAACTATAATAATTCGTCTTTTCTCCAGTCATTGAGGTCGAAGTTAATAGTCTACGTTTCTTATAGAGTTTTCCTTTGTACGTGGTGCCGTCCTTCTGTGTCAGTTGTTGCCCATATAGTCCACCATAGACCCTGTCTATGTAAATGAACGGGTCTCCATCTGCGTCCTTATATCTCTTTGCCTTGTCATATATTTTTGGTAATTTGTGTATAGAGTGAGGTATGTCCGGACTATATCTGTTTGTGTCAGGTATTGATATTGGTTCTTGAAACCTATTGGGTTTCTTTGTAATCTCAGCCAGTCCGTCAAGTAGTTCTTTAGTTTTTGTCATGATTGCCAGGCCTAACACCAGGAGCAGGAATATGCAACCTCGCGGTATTACCGCTTTTAAAATGCATAAAGCCTATAGGGCGTAAAAAGGATTAACAAATGAGTGCTACACTCCTGCGGCCCTGGTGCTCGCCTTGTTGTTTACCATTATATATTATAAATTAATTGTTGTCAACCTTTATTTTACCAAATCCTAACATTTGGAAATGATCATCAAGACTCCATGTGTCGAAGTCTATGGTCTCCCCACGCACATTCTTGATTGTTCTATCATAGCCAGCCAGTTTGTACCTCTTAAATGGATATTGCCACGTAGCCATTGTCTGCCATTCTCCTTCAAAGATGTGTTTGTCTGCTTCATCAATAATGCACAAAGGCATTTGTAATACCTGTTCAGCAGTAAGTTTGTCGTGTAGATAGGCTGTTATTATTTTGGTCTGTGGTATAGGGTGTTCTAGATGTTCTTTATGGCTTAACTGTGTTGCCATTTTATAGTGGGCACCATTAGGGGCCAGTTGTTTCTGCATTGACCTTATGTACAACGTCAGGCTACCTTTTATGTGTTTCTTTGTGGCAGTGGACCATTTGCTATCGAATAACTGTGATTTCATATGGTCTATATATAGCGCCAACTCTTTTATCTTTGGCCTAGATTTAGATTTAAAATTTATTTCTGGTAAGTTCTCAAGGCTTGGGTAATAAATCATTAAATTCCTCCTGTGTGATCATTTCAAGTTCCACCGCATCTGCTCCATCTTTGTAATGTTGCTTGACTTCTTTTTTAATAAATGACCAGGGTAGACTATAATGCCATACTTCTTCATTGTCACCTTTGGTTACTATACATTTGTAATTACAATTTGGCATCTATGTATTTGTTGAATGCCGTTTGTGCCTCAGACTCTGACGCTATGTCGCCTTCTTCAAGTTTCAAGGTAACATTCGGCATGTAACTAGGTTCGAAGGTTCCGTCCTCCAAAAGATATACTTCTCTTAATAAATGTGCCATCGCCACCGGTGCGTCCCAACCAACACCGTTTGCGTGTTGCCATTGCTTTTTGGCGGCAGAATGAACCAGCACTCCGCTTGGACAAACTTTCTTCATTGCTTCTAGCATCTTCAACATCCAGTCATCAGGCAATCTGCTTAGACGTTTGGCTTCACTGCCCATTTGATATTGTTTCATTAGTCCGATAAACAATCCTTGATTGATCTCTCCACCATCTTCATCACCATACACAGTTTTAATTGCCATCAATGCATCTCGTAGACCAGGTCCACCTGCCATTTTTATTCCTTTGTATGCGTAATCAAAATGTGAGAAGTAATGCTTGTTAGGACCACACTTGCCTGGACTCTTTCTTACACGTTTGGGTTCCAGATCTATTTTGCATTCATCAAATATTTCTTGCACCACATGAGCGGTAACAACTCTTTCTGTTTCCGTTTCTCCCATTTTGTATCTGTGCAATAGACATCTGTGTATTTCTTCTGTGCCTGCTCTCAATATACCTGAGTCATTGACTATTTCAAATGCTTCAGCGTCAAAAGCCGGTTCATCTGTTTCTACGATTGTCACTGGAATATTTTCGTATCCTAGCAAAGAAAGTGCAACCGCCCGGTGTTGTCCGTCGAAAATGTAAAGAGTTTTACTGTCTGATCTCCTGACCGCGGACACAGGACAACAAACTCTGGGGTCGAACTTTTTCATTATGTTCATCACATGGCCCGCCCTGACATCACGTTGTACTGAATAGTTGAATGCGAAGTCTTCCAATGGGTGTGCTTCGGTGCCCAGTGGCAACTTCCTACCTTTTGCTAATTGATTTTTTAAATTTACTTTGGCTTCTTCGTACCTTTTTGACCAGTTTGGTACATCGTCTGGTGCTTCTTTTCTGACTTCTTCCACGACATCAAGAAGCATTTTTACCTTGCTCATAATATCTCCTAAAAATATTTGTAAATCAAAGCACATTTCCTACAATAGGATAAACTTTAAATTACCCAACGATTATAACACATAATTACAAATATGTCAACTTCGGGTATAATCTATGATGTGTTCCAACAGTCACAACTTGCACAGTGGGAATCCTATTTTAAGAAATGGACAAAGACAGGAGATCACATTTTGAACTGCTATGGGATAGACGGAAAGAATACTCCTGCCGAAAAATGGTTCCAGGACAACGTATTTTCCAAAGTGAAACAAGCGATTGGTAATGATAAAATGCAATCTGTGTTTGGCATGTATGCCGAGAGTGTCAATCCATACACTCTACACGACGACGCATATCACATAGAACAAAATAATATCAATGGTGAACCCTGCATAAGTTGGTTGATACCCTACAAGGTTGACGGCAGTGTGGGCAAAGTCGAAAAGGCCAGCACAATAGTATTCAACGAGTTGGACGTCAAAGGTGATGTCCTAAACTCCATCAATGATGAAATTAAAGAAAAATACCTAACACACTGTAATAATGAGCACTTGGATAGATTGTCTATAGACAAAATTATGCACTGGGCACCTGGGAGCCTAATATGGTGGGATATGAAAAATTACCATTGCAGTGGCTCATTTAATGATTTCAAGACCAAAGAGATGTTTGTTGGCCACACCTTTATAGCAAATTAGATAGATGCAGGTCAAGTGAATTTTCATAAGGTAGATCAAATTCTGCACATCCATTGAATCCCCAATAAGACGATTTTATGGTGCCATTATTTTCAGATTCCAGCACAAACATCTGTTTGATCCTGTTCTGATCAAAAGGTTTGTTATCTATTTGGAAATCAACAACCTTTACATATTTGTCTTTCACTATCTTCCTGCTTATAGGATCAACCACTGTATCTCTTTTGTGATCTTTGCCGTTTAGATAGAACTTGAGGGTATTTGGAGTTTTCACATCTAGATTTAATTTGTTTATTCCTGGCCGTAGATCTGGTTGAAAAGAGATATTGTTTTCTTTATCTGCCACTCTGAGACAAAATATACCATTGCATTCACCTGCCTCCAATGTCATTTTAACATTTATCATTTCATCATCTTTTCCATAAGCAGGTGATTATCTGTCATGCTTGTTACATTAAATCCTGCATTGGCACACGCATCTGTCTGTTCCTTATACCACCTTAGTCTTACCTGTGGAGTGTTGTTGGTTTCCTCTACCGTCCAGTTATGATCGAATGCTTCGTTCTTCAATACTATTTTAAGTTCTTTTTGTTTCCTATATAGTTCTGTGCCAGGTAATATTCCAAGTGTGCCTCCCAAACTTACGCTAACAATTGGATTGTTGACATAGTGCTCATATGTTGAAAACCATTCAATGGTTTCTATGTTTGTATCTTCTGTATCCAATACATACCCAACTATCAAAAGCATATGTACTTTAATTTTATATTTCATACACATATCAAAGCAGTAGTGCATGTCTTTATTGGTAAACTTCTTGCCCATATGGAACCTCACATCTTGGTTCAATGATTCTATACCAACTATGAGAAACTCGGCCGATTTTGAAATATCAATCCAGTCATGCTCATTCATTTGCCTTTCAGGTCTAAATATAAAAAACGATGACCACATTATTTTATTGTCCGGATTTTCATCGTTGTGTTTGGCCAGTAACTTCATAAGTTTCCTAAATTCAATTTGGTTACCGTTGATCAAACTGTCCTGGAACTTAAAGTTTTTCACACCAGTCTTCTTGTTATGCCAAATAAGTTCCTTGAATATATCTTCTCCTGTACGCCACTGGAATTTTTTCCAGTGTTCGTGAATGTCACAAAAGGTGCATTTCCTCACACAGCCTCTAGATCCAACAACTCCTATGCTTTGATTGACATAGAGATCCCAATCATAATCTGCATAATCAGGAAAAGGTTGATTGTTTAAGTCAGGAACCTGCGTCCAAGTTGTCTGGTTGACGCCATTTACTTCTTTGCTATCCTTCAATACAAGATCAGGCAAACTTAGATCGCCATCTCCTTTTATGTAGTAATCTATCTGTCCTTGTTGTAACAATTTTTCTCCAAAGTTTGTTTTTGATTCAAGCGTGTTAAACACCCCTGCACCACCGATTATAATCTTTAATTGCGGATCTAATAGTCTTAATCTGAAACAGATCCACTCACAAGCAACTTGAGAAGTGTAGGTCAATAGTGACAACGCAACGTGTGTGGGTTTTCTCAGTAATATTTGTGAAACAATAAAATTGATAGTGTCCACAACTGCATGTTGGTCGAATGTCTTGTGACCAGTATAAAAAAATTGTTGTATATTTTGGCAGATCGCTTCTGGATATTTGCCTTGGATATATCTGATCACCACCTGATTTAGGTCTATAGCCGTTGTTGGTACACCCTTGCTAACACACATTGTTTTCAGTAAGGCAGGAGCCATTAATGGTGACTCTGTGTCTGTCCACGGAACACTGGTAATCAATAGTTTCATATTATTAATTATGCATAACTTTACCATGTAAATATCAAAATGCAAGTGGATATAATAACTAAGATTCCTATAAGAAATGTTAAAATTACTAATCTGGATAAAGAATCAAGCACTCAGGCATTACCTCTCGAAGTAGATTGCGAATGGTATAGGCTAACAATTCCATGCGATAGGACAAACATCAAAGACATCATCATCGGAGGTGAAAGTATAGAGCATCGACTGAACTCAGGTAAGAACATTAACGAAGGATTTGAAATATGGATAAATGGTGATCTGGCAAAATATTTCAGCCGATTATCAACTTGCATAGCACAAGATGATCTACTAAAATTCAAAAATCTAGACAAAAAATATCTACAGACCGTTAGTTGGAATGAGCACATCACCGGAGATTTTATACCCAATCATGTAATAAGTTTCTTTGGATCGGGAGAAGGGCCGTTTTGGTATCACAGACAAGATTTTCATAAACTACCTTA
>MDTA01074250.1_pt1 | contig 12445 bp, 9 predicted proteins | sample 811151 | NCBI WGS metagenome assembly MDTA01 (sample SAMN05326648, study PRJNA326480) | marine metagenome | isolation source: seawater | place: Indian Ocean: South | collected 2010
AGACACATATTTGATGCAGCAAGCACCAGGTTATTGTCGAGGAAACCAAAAGAAACTTCCCGCCCTGCTTCCTCTAGGAGTCGCTTCACCTCGGCGACACCTTTACGTGGGATAATCACCCCATCACGCTCCGGTATCGCGGCGTCTCGCTCAACAGACCGCTCACCGCGGCTTAAACGGTGTCCATCGGTGGAGACCATGCGAACGACGTTGTTCTCAAGACAGTGAAAATACACGCCGTTGAGATTGGGTCGGGACTCGTCTGTTGAGGTCGAGGTCATCGTGCGCTCAATGAGCTCTCTGAACACGACACCGTCAATCGGGATCAGCTTCACTCCATGGGAGTCTGGAAGCGGTGGATAGCTGTCGGCGCTGGTACCCAAGAGGACAAATTCAGCGTTCTTGCATCGAATGGTGATTCGAGCGTCCTGATTGACCTCAATATCAACCTCTTCACCAGGAAGCCGCCGGATAATTTCGTAGAGTCGCTTGCCGTCAACAGTGACCTTGCCCGACTCAACTCCTCGACAAGAGAGATACCCGTCATAGGTAACGTCAAGATCCGTGGCTGCGACTCTCAGCTTTCCGTCATCATCGGTCTCAAGTAAGACGTTTGAGAGGACAGGCAAAGTTGCCTTACGGCTCAGTACACCTTGGATACGAGATAAAGCCCGCGCGAAGAGATCTCGGTTGACGACAAGTTTCATAGCCTACCCCATCCAGAATAACGGTATCGATTCTGCTGAATTACATGCAGTTAGCCCGCATTGCAACGGAGAAAAACAGGCGTCTTTACACGGAGTCGAATCCTCAAATCACCGGGGGGTATTATGAAGAATACAAATCATGATCTTAATGTAAGTACATATCGTAATTATAATAGGTCTTGTTGATATGTGGATAAGCGCAGCATCCCCATAAAACTCAATGAGAATCACGATTCAGATCAGGTGGACAAACCTGAGTTCAGATCTGTGAAGATATCTGGGGATCATTGTTGGGTCCGTTTATTATCGTTGTTTCACAGTCGTTTAACCCAGTTTCAACACCCCCCTGTGAATAAGTATTTTTTTCCCCTCGTTGTGCTCATCGACGCAGATCGCTAAGGTCCGCCCGTCATGTATCGAATCATCCGATGGTTTCTCTTTCTCTTAAATCCCGAGAGGGCTCATTCATGGGCTCTAGGGATGCTCCATTTCTTGTGTGCACTCCCATTGGGATCGTCAATTTTTGGTGCGTTATATCGTCCACGTTCAAATCCCATCGAGGTCTTCGGTCTTACGTTTGATAACCCAGTGGGGATCGCCGCAGGGTTTGATAAGAACGCGGAGCACGTCGACGTCCTCACAACGCTCGGTTTTGGGTTTATCGAGGTGGGTTCAATTACGGCACAGGCAGCCACGGGAAATCCTCAACCTCGACTCTTTCGACTCAAGGAAGAGCGAGGGGTCATTAATCGAATGGGTCTCAATAATCATGGGGCTGAGGTCAGTATGGCCCGATTGGCCAAGATAGATCGTCGGGTCCCTATCTTCGTGAATGTAGCGAAGACCGCTGACCCAACGATTGAAGGTGCAGCGGGCGTCGAAGACTACTGTACGTCAGTTCGGCTCGCGCGCGACTTAGCGGATGTGATCGTTGTTAACATTAGCTGTCCTAACTCTGGTGATGGGCGGACTTTTGAAGATCCAGATGCACTCAACGCGCTGCTTGGAGGGATCCGCGCTGAGCTTGGTCAGGATGGACCTCCGATGGTTGTGAAGATCTCTCCTGACCTCTCTCAAGAGCAGCTCGAGCAGGTCGTATCGATCGCTGGGCAGTACGATGTCGCAGGATTTACGGCGACGAACACGACCATTGACCGTAGCAGTCTGAAGACGAGTGAAGAGCGGCTCAATGAGATCGGAGCTGGCGGTCTTTCAGGCGCACCCCTTCATTCAAAGGCGGTTGAAGTTGTACGACAACTCCGAGCGCTCACTCCGCTCCCTATCATCGGTGTTGGAGGCATCATGGGTGGTGTTGAAGCGGCCGCGTTCCTCGATGCTGGTGCATCACTTGTTCAGGTCTATAGTGGCTTCATTTATCAAGGGCCTGGGATCATCTCTGAGATTTCGGACACCGCTCGCGACCGCTGAGTCTGTAAACATTTAGAAATGTTTTCGTCACAGAATCTGGATTCCCGTGGGATCCGTTCATACTATGTTTCCTATGGAGACATCTGGGCATATCGATCGATTGAGTGAGGCGTTAGCTTCGGGACGTGGTGTTCTCGTGCTAGGTCCGGCGTTTGCTCACGGCATAGAGGCGCTCGATATAGACGCCTTTATTGACCGAGCAGGTCAAGACATCGCTGATCGGTCCGGCTGGGACAACCTCGGTACGAACGACAAGTTCCGCCTGCTTGTTCAAGGTATGGGGCGTGGATCGATCGCGCAGGTTTTGGCGAATCAGACGCCAACGCCGAAGGCGCTGCGTTCATCAGTAAGAGACTTTCACCAAGCGCTTCTGAGTTTACCCTTCTCTTCGGTTATCGACACGACCTTAAACGATCTAGCGCAGGCTACGTTGGACACGACGGGACAGAGGGTTCGTTTGATCTCCAGAGATCAAGACATTGTGACCCGACCCAATGAGCTCCCCGGTGAGAAGACTATCGTGAAGCTTCGGGGCGACCTCTGGACTGAAGATCCAACGTTTAGCACTGAGCAATTACAGAAGCGGATGGAGTCGAACCCAGGTGTACGTCGATTGGTGTCCCGTTGGGTTAATGAGGGTCCAGTCGTCTTTTATGGTTTCTCTATTATTGATCCAGTCTTCGAACTCTTCAGTCGGGTCTTTGGCCCTCTCCCCGGTACAACAATCATCGGCACGCGGATAGATAACTCTCTTTGGCGGCAACAGTGTCGATCTCTGGGTCTTCATGGAGTTGACGGCTCGACCTGGACTGATGTGGAGCGCAAGTTCGTTTCCATGTGTGAGACCATCTCTCCGGCGACTTCTCTTCCCGATGTCTCAGCGTTAACTGAGGAGGTTGGCGAGGTTGTAGCGCGTCACCTCGCGACGAACCCGCTTCTGCTCTGGGCTCATCAAAGTATGAACGAGATTGAGGAGATGGCGACGGAAGATATTGGGGTCGTCAAGGAGTCGGTTCGGTTCATGTCTTCCCTCATGGACCGAGGGATTTTGGTTCCCGCGCTTCCCGCCGGTCTCGCAGCTGAGATCTGCATGCGCGCGGGGGATCTCCCGCTGTCACGACAAGCGATGAGCTTATCGGTCGCGGCCATGAGCCATCCAGGTTGTTTCGACGCCAACGCAGCGAGCGCTGTGGGACGAACCCTCAATCGAATGGGTGACCACGTCCGCTCAAGAACTTATCTCGAGTGGGCTCTCGATGCCCGTCCCGAGGATGACCACGACGCGAGGGCTGATGACCTTGCTTGGCTAAGTCGCTGCATTATTCAGGAGATCGATTCTCTGAAGTCTGTTGGGCGTCTTCGAGCTGTGATCGAGCTGATCGCCGGTTTCTTAAGGGACCAGGCGAGCGGCGTCGAATTAGCGCAGATGACTTCGGAGAGCCCAAGGACTCAACGATCCATTTATTACATCAATCTTCGATTGGGTCGCATCATGGCGATGGCCGCACAGATGGCTCAGGCCACCGGAAATGTCTTCGCCCAACAAGCGATCGAGCTCCTTGAACGGGCCATTGAGATGGAGCCCGCGAAGCCTGACGGTTACAAGGCAATCAGAGAGCTGCTGACAAACCGTGAGTATGACACCGCAGATACGAAGCGGTGGATGGCTCTTGTCTCTGGCGCGCCCCCAGCCGTACAGCGGCGCCTCGGAGCGCGATAGACCCCCTTTTCAGTTCTGCGGATCTGTGGTCAATATGAGCGCCATGAAATCCGTGCCTCTCTCAATCATTCTCTTCCTATTGTCTATGGGTCTTGCCCATGGGCAGCTCAAGAGCGTCGGCGTACCTGAGGTGAAGGGTAAAATTGACGCTCTACTCAAAGCTAAGGCGATGGGTGGTACGAAGGTCAGTGTGCTCGTTGAGTCGCTTCATGGGGGTAAAGTCATCTATGCGGCGAGCCCCGACCAGGCGCTTCATCCGGCGTCAAATACAAAGCTCGTTACGACCGCGATCGCTCTTGAGACCCTTGGCGCTGCGTATCGATGGCGAACTGAGCTCGCCGTCGGCTCCATCGAGAATGGAATCGCCGACCACATTTATCTGATCGGTCGTGGTGACCCGCGCTTCGTGAGCGAGTCGCTCTGGAAGTTGGTCGATGACGCCCGATTTAACGGTCTCAAGCGGGTCAAAGGGGATCTGATCGTCGACGATTCACACTTTACGGCTGAGCGTATGGCGCCGGGTTTTAATGACAAGGATCAAGACAGCGCCTATCGCGCGGCGACCGGCGCGGCGAGCCTGAACTTTAACAGCGTCTCTATTCAGCTTAAGCCTGGCCGGAGCGTTGGTGAGCCGCCCATCGTGCGGATCCGTCCCGACAGTGGGCACATCGTCGTTAAAAACACCGCTCGCACCGTGAAGCGCGGACGGGAGCGGCTTCGATTGAGCGCTCGGGCTGATGGTGATGGCACCATGATCGAGTTGTCTGGAACCATCCCCATCAACCATCGCGGTTTAACCACCCGCAGACGTATCGACAATCCCTCAGCGTATGCGGGGGCTGCTGCAAAGCTATTTCTGAAACGCGCTGGGATCGCGGTCGACGGCCAGATTAAGGTCGGAAAGGCGCCGTCAAAACGCCGTCGATTGTCGAGGGTCTGGTCCCGAACCATGGCTGAAATTATTAATGATGTTAATAAGTTATCGAATAACTTTATGGCTGAGCATCTCGTTCGAACGCTCGGGGTGGAGCGAGGTAAAGCCGGGGACTGGGCTCAGGGTACTCGGGTCGTGAGCGACGCTCTAAAATCTCGGTATAAGCTGAGTGGATTTAAGTTCGTCAATGGGTCGGGTCTCTTTGGTAAAACCGCCTTTTCGGCTCGGCACATGGTCACCATCTTGCGCAAGATGGCGACGATCAATCCTCCGCTACCAGAGTACGCAGCTTCTCTCGCGGTGAACGGTGTTGATGGCACTCTAAAGAGGCGAATGAAGGGAATGGAGCGAGGCCTAGTTCGAGCTAAGACTGGCACCTTGGATGGTGTCGTTTGCCTCTCTGGATATCTGCGTTTTGCGAACGGCAAAGAGGGGATCTTCAGCATCCTCATCAATGACATCAAGGGACGGCCTTGGCCGATTTGGAAGATTCAGGACCAGATCCTCGACGTGCTCACTCGCCATACGCTCTCAGGGCTCTGAATGGGAAGCTGCCCATGCCCTTGCGCGAGAACACCGCTTGCCGCACACTGCACTCCCGTAGAATGGTATGTGGTCCAGTGATGACGGACGTCGCGTCTATCCTCGCGAATTACGATATTGGTCAGGTGGTTGAGATCCACGAGATCAAGAGCGGGCTCATGCATTCGACGTACGCGGTCGAGGCGAGCTCAGGTCGTTTTACCCTTCAGAGACTCCACAAGAAGCTCGCGACGGCAGAGATTATTGGTGACTACGAAGCGGTCACTACCTATCTCAGCCAGAAGAAGATGTTGAGCCCTCGCTTGGTGCGCACCGCTGACGATCAACCTGTGGTGGTTGACGGGGAGTCGCGTTGGTGGCGTTTAGCGACATGGATTGATGGTGAGACACGCGACAAAGTCAGTCATCTCGATGAGGCGGAGCAGGGTGCGCGGGCGCTTGGGCGTTTTCATCGCGCTATGGCCGACTTTGACTATGTCTTTGCTTCGCAACATCCCCTCCATGATACAGAGGCGCATCTGGCCGGATTGCGTGGGGCCCTAGGTGTACCTGAATACAGTGAGCACCGTGCCTCTATCAGCGATGAGATCGATGAGATCTTAGAGACGCTCCCTTCGCTTCTATTGCCGGGTGACCTCCCCCAGCGTGTCGTTCATGGCGACCCCAAGATCAGCAATGTTCTTTATCGAGGAGCGACCGCTGTTGGGATGATCGATCTCGATACGTGTAATCGACACACCCTGTTGGTCGATCTCGGGGACGCGGTTCGTTCCTGGTGCCGAGATGGCAGCGAAGATGAGGCCCAGCATTTTCGTTTGGACCGCTTTGAAGCCATTATTCGAGGCTACGCCGAAGAGGGCCCGTCTTTGAACGAGATGGAGCGTCAACACCTCGGTGGGGCCGGCCGTTTGATTACCCTTGAGTTAGCATCTCGGTTCGCGCGGGACGTGCTCCAAGATGAGTACTTTGCCTTCGACAGCACGCGTTATCCGAGCAGGCGAGCCCACAATAAGGCGCGTACTCGCGCGATGCTCTTTCTCGCCAGGGATATGCTCGCGCATCGAGGACAAATCGAAGAGATCATCGAGACCTATCTGGGACAGAGTTAATATGAATGACACGTTGATGAGGTCCGCCCGAGCTTGGATCGCTGACGATCCGGATCCGGTCACCGCTGCAGCCGGCGAACGACTCTTAGAGGCGGGTGATCTGGATGTCATCCGCAGTCACTTCGGTGGTCGATTGAAGTTTGGGACCGCTGGCTTGCGTGGAGCTTTGGGCCCCGGTCCGAATCGAATGAACCGAGCCTTGGTCTTACGAGTCTCCTCTGCGGTTGGGCATTATGTGCAAGACCAGGTCGCTGGAGCGCATGATCGAGGCGTGGTCGTCGCGTACGATGGACGACACGGATCAGAGAGATTCGCGATCGACAGCGTAGAGGTGCTCGGGGCTCTTGGTTACCGGGTCTACCTATTTGACACGGTGATCCCCACGCCTTGCTTGGCTCACGCTGTGAAATACATGCAGGCGGCGGCTGGGATCATGGTGACGGCCAGTCACAATCCTCCACAGGACAATGGATACAAGGTCTTCTGGGGTGATGGTGCCCAGATCGTTCCACCCCATGATCTAGGAATCAGCGCGCGTCTTGATGCGATTTCTGACTCCGGAAGTATTCCCCGTCGATCAATCGATGAGCTGCGCGCCGAAGGTCGAGTTACCAGCCCACCTGACGCGGTGCACGCTGCCTATGCTGCTGAGGTTGATGCGCTGCGAGTGTATTCGGGTGAGTCATCGATTCGTATTGTGTACACGGCCATGCATGGGGTGGGTCTCCAGAGTGTTCGTGAGGTGCTCAATCGTCACGGATATACTGATTTTCATCCGGTGGTTGAACAGGCCGACCCGGATCCAGATTTCCCCACGGTCGCCTTTCCAAATCCGGAGGAGCCCGGAGCGATGGACCTCGCGCTGAAGCTCGCTCTCGAGGTCGGTGCGGATCTAATCCTCGCCAATGACCCCGACGCGGACCGGCTCTGTGTCGCGGTGCCTGATGGGGATGGATATCGCGTCCTCACGGGAAATGACGTTGGAGTTCTGCTGGCTGATGAACTTCTAGCTCATGGGACGTACACCGATCCTTTGGTCGCGACGACGATCGTCTCAACCTCGATGCTCGAGAAGATCGCTGACCATTATGGGGCGGCATATCGAGAGACTCTGACCGGCTTCAAATGGATCGCTGAGCGATCCATTGTTCACCAAGCGGAGGGTGGCCAGTTTGTCGTAGGCTTCGAGGAAGCTCTTGGCTATTCGGTGGGCCACGTCGTTCGAGATAAGGACGGGGTCTCTGCAGCGCTCCTACTCGCGGATATCGCGGCGCGCTGTCGCGAGAATGGGGTATCACTCCTTGAGCGGTTAGAGGCCATCTATCGCCGCCACGGTCTACACTCGACTAAGCAGGTGAGTCTGAAGCGTCCAGGTGAGTCCGGTCAGGCGGAGATCGCAGCCATGATGGAACGGTTTCGTGAGAACCCACCCGAATCCATCGCTGGTTTTCCCGTCATTCGTCGGCGCGATTTGCAGCGTCGACAGGCCATAGATTGTGTGAGCGGGGTTGTATCTGAACTCGATCTACCCCAGAGCAATGTGCTGGGTTTTTGGCTTTCATCGGGGGCCCGAATCATGGTCCGTCCATCAGGCACTGAGCCAAAGATTAAGTTCTACTTCGAGGTGTGTGAGCCGTTTCAAGATGGTGAACGTACGCCCACGGTTGAGACCCGCGCCGAGGCGCAGCTACGTGCCCTCGAAGATGCGTTTATGGGGCTCCTCTAAAGAGGGGCCTACCAGAGGAGACAAAGTATGGTTGATTTCAGAGCGTTTTCAGGTTGGCGACCACGTACAGACAAAGCCCAGGAAGTCGCCGCTGTGCCATATGATGTGGTCAACACGGAGGAGGCGCGCGCCTTGGTACAGGGCGCGCCGGATAGCCTGCTCAGAGTGACCCGTCCCGATGTTGATCTGCCTGATGGCACATCCCTTTACGGAGCCGAGGCCTACCAGGGAGCACAGGCTGCCTTCGATCGTTTGATCGGTGAGGGGGTCATCATCCAGGACGATCGCCCTCACTATTACGCTTACGCGCAAAAGATGGGCGAGCACCGACAACTTGGATTGGTCGGGCTGGCTAGCGCCAGCGATTATTGGGCGGACCGCATCAAGAAGCACGAGTTTACTCGGCCAACAAAGGAAGATGACCGGATGCGCCACATCGAGGCTGTTCGGGCGCATCTTGGACCGGTCTTTCTTGCGTACAGAGCGCACGCTGAGGTCGATGAGATCCTCGCGGCGGCGACCGTTGGGCCTGCACAGGTCGACTTTGTGGCCGATGATGGGATCACTCATCAAATCTGGCCGATCTCTGACCCGGGCGCGGTCGACGCATTGCGCGCTGCTTTTGATAGCATCGGCGCGCTCTACATTGCAGATGGCCACCATCGGGCGGCAGCCGCCTCACGGATTGGTAAGGACGCGGGTCCGGGGGATGATCGCAGTCATTTCCTAGCGGTGGTTTTCCCTGACACGGCGCTCAAAATTCTCGCCTATAACCGGGCAGTCCATGATCTGGCTGGCCGTAGCCCGGCCGAGTTTCTTGAGGCGATAGAGCCGCTCTTCGACGTCGAGGAGCTCGACGTAGCCTATGAGCCCGAAGAGCAATATACCTTCGTCATGTATCTCGATGAGCAATGGTATCAATTGAACTTAAAGGAAGCGCATCGACCCGATCCTGAGGATCCGGTGGCTCGACTTGATGTGAGTGTCCTCCAGGACCTCGTGCTCGCTCCTCTTCTCGGGATAGCGAATCCACGAACGGCTGAGAACATCGATTTTGTTGGCGGAATCCGTGGACTTGGTGAGCTGGCTCAGCGGGCTGATCGGACGGGTGGAGTCAGCTTTGCTCTCTGTCCAACCTCTCTCTCTGATCTGATGGCGATCGCTGACGCTGGTGAGGTGATGCCCCCTAAGTCCACGTGGTTTGAGCCTAAGTTGAGAAGTGGGCTGGTGATCAGTCGCTTCTAGAGTTTCGCGAACCGGAGCCGCTCATGAGGCGTTGAGAAGGCCTCTAGGCTGCGTTGATAAGTCTCTTCGATCACCCCTGCGCCTCGCTTCATTGAGAACGGACCCAGCTTGGCGTTGGGGCTAGACACGACATAGACTTTGACGCCGAGGGCTTCGGCCAATGAAGCCTGCGTCTGCCAATTGGAGTCTCGGCTGATATCTAGGGCCCAGTCCATGAACTTCCTAGGACCTTTTGGCGCCGGTTCACTTACTCGTTTTGACGGGATGAAGTGCACGAGCAGGGCGTCGAGTTCGAACCGCTCAATCATGGCTTCGATCGGTACCTTATCGATAATGCCCCCGTCGATGTGACGGTCTCCGTCACGCACGACCGCACGGAACAGAAAAGGGAGCGCGCAGCTTGCGGCCACCGCGGGAACGATCGGGCCGGTCGTGTCTATGTGACGTCGACCGGTCTCGAGATTGGTCGACACGGTCAGCAGATGAACTTGGCAGGTCTCAAATGTGCTGGTTCCAAGGGTGTCGACGAGGAGTGTCTGTAGTTTTCTTCCCCTCAGGAGGCCCCATGGTCTACCACCAGGTAAACCGGGATCCCAGAAGTCTTTCCGTCGAAGACCCTTAAGTATGGGGATGAACGACTCCAAGCGTTCGCAGGCAGCGAATGCACCCGTCAGAGCGCCAGCTGAGCTGCCACCGATAGCCGTGGGGGAAATCCCCTCGGCAGCGAGGGCGCTCATGAACCCTGCGTGCGCATAAAAGCCGAAGAACGCGCTCGAAAGGACTATGCCCGTGCGCTGGTTGCGCAGATGGTCTTTGAGAGAGGTCACTGGCCGCCGCTGTCTTCCGTTTCGGCCTGTTTCGCCTTCTTCGTTTTGAGCTCTCGCTGGGTCTGATGAGCCAAGGCGACGATCTCCGCAGGCTCAGTCGCGCCCACCTGCTGAACACCGTTGATAAACCACGTTGGCGTCCCTCGGACACCCAGCTTGATGCCTTGGTCGATGTCTGCTTTGACCATGTCCACAGCTTCGCTGCTGTTCATGCAGGCCGAGAACCGCTCAACGTCGACTCCGATCGTCGCTGCCATCGCGAGCATGGCTTTCTTTGATAACGATTTCTGATTGTCGAAGAGCCGGTCGTGCATCTCCCACGCCCGGCCTAATCGTTGCGCACAGACCATAGCGACGGCGGCGTTGCAGGCCTGTTCATGCATCTTAAACTCAATATCCCGATTACAGCTGTTATCCATCGGGTAGTGTTTGAAGTGATACTTGAAGACGCCCGGCGCCATCGCCATCGCGGCCTTTAAGTTGTCGCTCAGCTTCTTACAGTACGGACACTCAAAGTCACTGAATTCGACGATTGTCACCGGAGCGTTCGGATCGCCCTGAGCAGGGCTATTTCCGACGTCTACGGTGACTGGGCCCTTTGGCGCTGTGGGGGCCTTCGTCTTCTTGGCCTGGGCGATGGCTGCTTCGGCGGACCGAGTGTAGGTGAATTGAGTCGCTGGAATGGCGAACGCTAGCAGACCAGCAGCGGCCCAAAAGCCTGGTAATAGGACCACACGATGGGCCCGTTTGAAGGCGGCGGTTCCACCATCAGGATGGCTCACCCAGGCTGTCACCAATAGCGCGATGTTGATTCCATACAAGACGAGGCAGAGAGGACAGATCTTTCCTATGACGAAGCTGCTGGCGATTCCGAGAAACACCGAGTAAACCGTCGCCAAAACGCCGCCGGCCAGGAAGACATCCGGCAGGCCTTCGATGAGCTTTGGTAGGAAGTAAGCGATGCATACGAGGACGATGCCTGCCAGGTAGAACGCGAGCCCGATCGAGGCGATCGGGATCCCGAATATACTGGAGAAGCTGCTCGTCGCGACGTCGACACAGGAGAACCCTGCGCCGGCGGCGCAGAGACCGGAGTCCGGTCCACCCAAATGAGCCTGGATGTGTAGGTCCACTAAGAGCTCTGAAACGTAGCAGCCACCGACAAAAAGGATCAGGTAGACGAAGAAACTCAATTTCACCGGGGTGTCCTCAATTCGCTGGATATCGCCATCAATGGGTTCGTATTTAGTGAATGCTGGCGCTGGGTGCAACCTTACCAGCTATCGGATTGATTCCTTGAGGCCCCTTACGGTTCCCACTGGGACGGTAAAGGTGATCCCTGTGCCTGGTACAGACATGTCCCCGCAGGTGTCCTCGATCGCGTCGAGACAAGATGCGAGCCGCCCATCGTCAACTACGGTCATCACCATAAATGAGTTTTTGCCCGACCCTGGGAAGAGACCGCGGAGCCCCGCCAGGATCGGTACGTCTCCGAGGATTTGTCCCATCCCCTGACTCTCAATGACGGTCGCGCCAGTGACGTCGATGTCGATGAACCTCAACAAGACCTCTTCGACAAGTCGATAGTCCTTGAGGATGGTGATCACCATATGCATGACTCCAATGCTTGATTTGTGGGCGCCTATTGTCAATATGCGCCTGCCCTTTTGCCTGCCCATAGCTCTCATTGAGCGGACCGCTTGCGCCCTTGGATTGAGCGTGCCTATCATCAAGGTCTGCCCAAGTTGTCTCCCGATTGGAGCGTAACCTCGCGTGTCTGATGAACAGTTAGAGCTAGAACCCGGTGGTCTCGTAGGCACATGCTTCGATGGGAAGTACGAAGTGCTTGGCGAAGTCGCTCGCGGCGGCATGGGGATTGTGTTTCGGGGAAATGACCGCTCATTGGGGCGCTCTGTGGCCATCAAGGTGTTACTCAAGCGCTTTAACACGGACGCTGAATCAGTCGCTCGTTTTCGGCGCGAAGCTCGCGCCATGGCGTCTCTTGATCATCAGAACATCGTCCCGGTTTATGCGATCGGTAAAGAGTTTGGGCTTCATTATTTCGTGATGAAGTTCCTCACGGGTTGGACCGTATCGGAGCGGATCAAGCGCGTGCGCCTAGGGTTGGCTGAGCCCTTCAGCCAAGAGGAGGTTCGTCAGGTACTCATCCAGGTATGTCGTGGGTTGGACCATGCGCACCTCAAGG
>MDTA01033000.1_pt1 | contig 12442 bp, 11 predicted proteins | sample 811151 | NCBI WGS metagenome assembly MDTA01 (sample SAMN05326648, study PRJNA326480) | marine metagenome | isolation source: seawater | place: Indian Ocean: South | collected 2010
TCATGCAGCTGGTGTAGTTATTGCAGGTGAAAAATTATCTGAAGAAGTTCCTTTATACAAGGATGCATCATCAGAATTAGTATTACCTTCAACTCAGTTCGATATGCATTCTTCCGAAAATGCGGGTTTAGTTAAATTTGATATTTTAGGTTTAAATACACTTACTGTAATTCATAAAACTATTAAAATATTAAAAAATAAGAAAATTGATTTAGATATAACTAAAATTCCTTTAAATGATCCTGAAATATACAAAATGCTTTCTACCGGTGAAACAACAGGATTATTTCAATTAGAAAGTTCCGGTGTACGATCCGCCCTAAGGCAAATGAAACCAACTCAGTTCGAAGATATTATAGCTCTAGTGGCTTTATATAGACCTGGACCTATGAACAATATTCCTATTTATAACGATTGTAAAAATGGATTAAAAAAACCCGACTATATTCATAAAAGTTTAGAAAAAATTCTTAAACCTACTTATGGAATTATTATTTACCAAGAACAAGTAATGCAAATAGCACAAGTTCTTGCAGGCTTTACACCAGGAGAGGCAGATATTTTAAGAAAAGCAATGGGTAAGAAAAAAAGAAAAGAATTAGAAAAGCAAGAAGAAAAATTTATAAAAGGATCTGTTAAAAATAATATAAACAAAGATATAGCATCATTTATATTTCAAAAAATTAAACCTTTTGCAGAATATGGATTTAATAAAAGTCATGCAGCCGCTTACGCCTTAATTGCTTATCAAACAGCATATTTGAAATATCATTATAAAGAAGATTTTATAGCCGCAACAATGTCCACAGAATTATCTAATACGGATAAACTACGTGAATTTGTTGAGGAATTAAAAAGATTGAATATAGATATTGTAAGACCAAATATTAATATATGTTTTGCCGATTTTAAATCTGAAAAAAATAAAATTTATTATGCTTTATCTGGAATTAAAAGCGTAGGTCGAGAAGCAGTATCAAACCTGGTAAAAGAAAGAGAAGAAAATGGAAAATTTAAATCCTTAAATGATTTTATAAAAAGAGTAAATCCAAAAGATATCAATAAACTTCAATTAGAAGGATTAGTTAAAGCAGGAGCATTTGATGATTTAGAAAAAAATAGAGTAGCATTGTTAAATTCAATTCCAAAGTTAATACAAATCAACAAAAGTCTCTGGGAAGAAAAAATTAGCAATCAGAACAGTCTTTTTTCAGATAATACACCAGAAAGTTCAATTATTTTACAATTGGGAAAAGTTAAACCATGGTCTAGTAATGAGATTCTGATGAATGAATTTCATTCCATAGGCTTCTACATGTCAGATCATCCATTAAAAACTTATGAAGATTATTTCGAAAAAATGAAAGTTATTTCATTTAACAAATTTATTGAAAATGACGATAATAGCTCCCTTGTAGCTGGAACTATCATGTCTATTCAGGAAAAGAAAACATCTAAAGGTACACCCTTTGCAATTGTTAAATTTAGCGATTTAAAAAGTGAATTTGAACTATTCTTATTTTCTGATCAACTAATTTTAAATAGAGAAAATCTTAAAGCAGCGAACTCTTTTGTGTTGACTCTTCAAAAAGATAGTTCGAATAACCCAGCGTTTGCAAACAGAATTAATATAAAGAAGCTAGCACCTCTTAGTGATTTTACAAAAAAAGACTATGAAAAAGTGACAATTGAAGTTAAAAATAAATCAGACTTAAACGAATTAAAAAAAATATTAAATGAGGAGGGTAAAACAAGGATTGAGATAAAGATTAAAGAAACTAGTAAAATTTATACTTTTTGCTTAAAAAATTTAAGAAAATTTAATATTGGCACATTCAATCACATTAAAAACAAAGAATATATAAAGAAAATAAGTTTTTAATAACTTGATTTCTTTTATAATAAATTATAAATACTATTTAATTTCGCACACAGCATTAGGGTGAAAGCCCACCGGTCCGAAAGGAACGCTGTGGTGGTATAACCGGAAAAATTATGAATATACCTAAAGTATCTATAAAACAATTACTTGAAGCCGGAGTTCATCTTGGACACAAAACCTTAAGATGGAATCCAAAGATGAAGAAATTCATATTTGGAGAAAAAAATTCTATCCATATTATTGATCTAACAAAGACTGTAACTTTGATAAAAGATGCTATGCAACAAGCACACAAATGTATTTCTAGCGGGGGTAAGATTTTAGTAGTATCTACAAAAAAACAGGCTGCTGAAAGTGTTTTAAAATTGGCAAGCGAAACAAATCAATTTTATGTTAATCATAGATGGTTAGGAGGAATGCTAACTAATTGGAAGACAATACAAAATTCTATTAAGAGATTAAAAAAATTAGATAAAGATTTATCACAAGAAGAAGATATTGGTTTTACTAAAAAAGAAATTCTTAAGTTAAGTGGAGAAAGAGATAAACTTAAAAGATCTCTTGGAGGAATTTCTGACATGAAAAAAGTTCCTGATATGCTTTTTATTATTGATACAAATGTTGAATCACTAGCTGTAAAAGAAGCAATTAAATTAAATATTCCAATAATTGCAATACTAGACTCAAACTCAGATCCAACTGGAATTAACTTTCCAATTCCAGGAAATGACGATGCAAGAAGATCAATAGATTTATATTGTGAAGTCTTAAAAGATACTATTGTAGATGCAAAAAAATATATTGCCAAAAAAGAAATTAAAGAAAATGGAATAGAACAAAAAAATATTAAATCAGAAAATGAAACAAAATTAAAAAATAAAAGTAATGATAAAGAAAAAAAAGCAGCTAAAAAGTAATCTATAAATCAAATTTTGTTATGTCTAATAAAGAAACTCTAGAAAATATAAAAAAACTAAGAGAAATTACAGGTGTTGGTTTTAAAGACTGCAAATTAGCTATTGATGAAAATAATGGTGACATAGAAAAATCAATAGAATATTTGAGGAAAAAAGGTATAGCAAAAGCTTCTAAAAAAATGGGAAGAGTAGCTGCAGATGGTTTAGCTTTAGTATGTGAAAAAAATGGTTCAGTTTCAGCAATAGAAATAAATAGTGAAACAGATTTTGTTGCAAAAAATAAAGATTTTATTTTATTCTGCAAAGAAATTTCTGAATTAAATTTTCAAAATAAATCAAATTTAGATTTGTTAAAAAAAAGTAAAATGAAAAATGGAAGCACAGTTGATGAAAACTTGATTTCACTTATATCAAAAATTGGTGAAAAAATCACGATTAGAAGAAGTAAATATTTTGATAATAAAGGATTTAATTTTACTTATGTTCATAATGCAGTTGAAAAAAATATAGGGAAAGTTGTTACAATAGTACAATTGACCAAAAATACCAAAAATGATTTAAAAGAAATTGGCAACAAATTAGCAATGCATGTGGCAGCACAAGCACCTATTGCTATAGATGAAAATGGTATAAAAAAAGAAATTTTAGATAAAGAGATTGAAATTATTAAAGAAGAATTAAAAAATACTGGAAAAAAACCAGAGATGATTGATAAAATTGCAAACGGAAAAATTAAAAAATTTATTTCAGACAATACTTTATTGAATCAAGTCTGGATAATGGACACAAAAATGAAAGTTAGCCAAGTTATAAAACAACAATCAAATGGCGATGATATAAAAGTTAATGATTTTGTAAGGTTTAAAGTTGGAGAAGGAGTTGATTAACAATGAGTGTTTTTGATAAAAACGAAGTATCAAAAAAAATGAACAAAACCATCGAGTCATTCAAAAAAGATTTAGGTACATTAAGAACTGGCAGGGCTAATCCTGCTATGCTTGATCTAATAAGAATAGATGTTTATGGACAACAAATGCCCATAAACCAACTCGCAACTGTAACTGTTCCAGAACCTAGAACAATATCCATTCAAGTTTGGGATAAGAATAATGTTAAATTAGTAGATTCGGAAATACAAAAATCGAATCTAGGCGTTAATCCCCAAGTAGATGGTCAAACAGTCAGAATTCATATTCCTCAATTAACAGAAGAAAGAAGGAAGGAATTAACTAAAATTTTAAAAAATTTAGGTGAAAAAGGAAAAGTGTCAATAAGAAATGTTAGAAGAGAATGTAACGATAGTATTAAAAAACTTCTTAAAGAAAAGAAAATTAGTGAAGATGAAAGTAAAAGTTATGAAACAGAAATCCAAAAAAGCACTGATGAAAATATTTCTCTTATAGATAAAACTTTAGCAGAGAAGGAAAAAGAAATTCTTACTTTATGAACAGAATTAACCATATTGCCATCATTATGGATGGTAATGGTAGGTGGGGAAAAAAAAGAGGAAAATCAAGAAATTTTGGTCATTTAAAAGGTGTTAATGTAATTGAAAATCTTGTTAAAGAGTCTATTAAGATCAAAATTCCAATATTAACTTTCTATACGTTTTCTACAGAAAATTGGAAAAGACCTAGAAAGGAAATCTCTTTTCTTTTTAAACTCATAGAAGATTATTTTAATAAAGAAATAAATAATCTTGTTAATAATGGTGTTAAAATAAAAATTCTAGGAAATTTAAATGCTTTACCTAAAAAAATTAAATCTTGTTTGATAAAAAGCATGGTTGCAACAAAAAATTGTAAAAAAATAGTGGTGAATTTAGCTATAAATTATGGATCAAAATATGAAATCACGAATGCATTTAAGCATTTAAAAAGAAAAAAAAGTGAATTTTCATTCAAAAATCTTGAAAAAAATTTATATACTGCAGGCATGCCAGATCCTGATATTCTTATACGAACTGGTGGTGAGAAAAGATTAAGTAATTTTTTGTTATGGCAACTTGCATATTCTGAGCTTTACTTTATTAAAAAATTGTGGCCTGATTTTAAAGTTTCGGATTATAAAAAGATTTTAAAGCATTACAGGAAGGTAAAAAGAAACTTTGGAAAAATATGAGCAATTTAAATAAAAGAATTCTTACTTCACTTATTATTTTCCCAATATCTATTTTTTTTATATTTATGGGTGGAAATTATATAGTTTCTTTTTTGTATGCCATTTTAATTTTAGGAAACTTTGAGGTTTTTTCTGCTTTTAAAAGAAAAACTTCTATAATATTTTTGGATATTATTCTTGTAATATCCTTACTCTGTATTTTACATCTTAGAAATGATACATCTTCATCATTTGTATTATTAATTTGGTTAATTATTTTAACCATCAGTTCTGATATTGGGGGATATATATTTGGAAAAATCTTTAAATGGAAAAAATTAACAAAAATAAGTCCGAATAAAACAGTATCCGGAGTTTTGGGTTCATTTATATTTTCACTGACCTCAGTTTTTTTATTAGGATTTATTATAGAATTTATATTAGATGTCGATGCAGAATTTTTTCAAAAACCTAGATATTTTATATTAGCTTTAATATTCTCTCTTGCTGCACAAATTGGAGATATTACAATTTCTTACTTTAAGAGACTTGAGAGAATTAAAGATACAGGAAAAATTTTACCTGGTCACGGTGGAATATTTGATAGAATTGACGGATTAATGTTTGTAGTTATTGTAGGATTTATCGCTTATAGTTTACAATTATTTCCATGATTAAAAAAATTGCAATTTTAGGATCTACTGGATCAATCGGTTCAGCATCATTGAATATATTTGAGAAAGATAAAAAAAATTTTAAAATTGTATTATTATCTGCTAATTCAAATTATACTCTTATAAGAAAACAAATATCAAAATATAAACCAAAATATTTTGTTATTAGTGACAAAGTTGTTTTTAATAAAATTAAAAAAAAAAACTTTAGAAATAAAACAAAAATATATAATCAGTTTTCTCAAATTAATTTAAAAAAAGATAAATTTGATATTACTATTTCCGCAATAGTTGGAATTGCAGGCTTAGAACCAACAATTAGATTTATAAATAGAAGTAAAAAAATTTTACTTGCTAATAAGGAAAGTATTATTTGTGGATGGCATTTAATTAAAAGTATTTCTAATAAAAATAACACACAGATAATACCTATAGATTCTGAACACTTTTCAATAGATCAATTAACAAAAAATTCCCATGATAATGATATAGAAAAGATTTATATTACTGCATCTGGAGGACCTTTTCTTAAAAAACCTATAAAATATTTTAAAAATATTAAAGCTCAGGATGCAGCAAAGCACCCAAAATGGAAAATGGGTAGAAAAATTTCTATAGACTCATCCAATCTAATGAACAAAGTTCTAGAACTTATTGAAGCATTTAGGCTATTTCCCTTTAATCCCAGTAAGTATGAAATAGTTATACACCCTCAATCTTTAATTCATGCAATTGTTTTTTTTAAAAATGGACAAACTAAATTTCTTTATCATGAAACAGATATGAGAATTCCAATAGCCAACGCTATATATGATAATAAATTTAATTTTAATAAATTGGTAAAAACGAAAAAAAGTATTTTAAAAGATTTTGAAAAACTAAAATTTGAGAAAGTTGATAAAAAAAGATTTCCAATTGTTACACTATTATCAAAATTTTTTGATTTAAATTCTGGCCCCATTATACTTAATGCAAGCAACGAAGTATTAGTTAGCAAATTTATAAAGGGTAAAATATCTTTTAAATCTATCTATTTTTACCTCAAAGCAGTTTTGAGGGATAAAGATTTTAAAAAATATGCTATAAAAAGCGTGCCTAAAATCAATGATATTTATAAAATTGATAGATGGGCAAGAAATAAAACAATAGAGGTAATTGAGAAAAATTAAATGAAAAAATTCCTGTATAGCTTTTTTATATTTATATTTCTTTTTTCAAATAATTTGAAAGCGGAAGTTTTAAAAAAGGTTGAGATAATAGGAAATTCTAGGATTTCTTCTGAAACAATAAAAGTTTATGGAGATATAGAATTAAATAAAGATTATTCGAACAATGATATTAACAATATTATAAAAAATTTATATAAAACAAAATTTTTTTCTAATATTTCAACTTCTTTTTCAAACAATATCCTTAGAATTACTGTAAAAGAAAATCCAATTATTAATACAATAATCGTTGATGGAGAAAAAACCAAAAAGTATACAAAAGCAATTTTAAGTATAATTTCATTAAAAGAAAAAAGCGCTTATGTCGAAAGCGATATAAAAAGTGATATAGAAATGATAAGATCTTTTTACAAATCTTTAGGTTATTATGCTGCTGAAGTTGAGGCTAGAAGCCAACCAATAGGAAACGATAATCAGAGATTAAATCTTATTTTTTCTGTAGATAAAGGAGAAAAGTATAAAATTTCAAAAATTTATTTCATAGGAGATAAAAAAATTAAATATAAGAGACTTAGAGATGTTATTGCATCAGAAGAACATAGATTTTGGAAGATAATATCAAGAAATGTTTATTTAAATGCCGAAAGGATAGAATTAGACAAAAGATTGTTAAAAAATTATTATTTAAGTAAGGGTTATTATAATGTTGAAATTGTATCAAGTAGTGCAGAAAGTAAAAGTAAAACTGACATTGAGCTTACATACAATATAAACGCCGGTGATAGATTTAGAATAAAAAAATTGTCAGCTGATATAGATCCAGTTTTTGATCGTTCAATTTTTAAAGGTTTAAGTGAAGAGTTTTCAAGTTTTGCAGGGGAGTATTATTCACCATTTAAAATACAAAAAGTTTTATTAAAGATAGATGATATTATTGATGATAACGAACTTCAATTTGTGCAACACTCTGTTTCTGAAACAATTGATGAAAATGGAATCGATATTCTATTTAAAATTTTTGAAGGTCCAAAAGTTCAAGTAGAGAGAGTTAATATTCTTGGTAATACAATTACTAGCGACTCAGTTATAAGATCTGAACTTTTGGTTGATGAAGGTGATCCGTACAGCAAGGTTAAAATTGGTAAATCTATCTCCAACATTAAAGCAAGAAACATATTTAAAAAAGTTCAAGAAAGAATTATTGATGGATCAGCAGACGATTTAAAAGTCATGGAAATAACTGTTGAAGAAAAACCAACAGGTGAAATTATGGCTGGAGCTGGAGTTGGTACAGAAGGTACATCGCTATCTTTTTCAATTAAAGAAAATAACTATCTTGGTAAAGGATTAGGTGTTGATGCTACAGTTAATTTAACAGAAGAATCATTACGAGGTGGGCTTACAATTTCTGATCCAAATTATAAATATAGCGGAAATTTAGTTTATGGGGGATTAACATCAACAAAAACAGATAATAAAGACTCAGGTTATGAAAATACTGTATATAATTTCAATTTAGGCACAAAGTTTGAGCAATACGAAGATATTTATTTTACTCCTGGTTTAGATTTATCTTTTGACAGTCTTACCGTAGATGATACCGCGTCTAGTAGTCTAAAAAAACAGGCAGGAGATTTTACTGAATTTGTTTTCAATTACGGAGTAGATAGAGATAAAAGAGACAGATCTTTTATGCCGACTTCAGGTAATATAATTTCATTTAGGCAAGGTATTCCAGTTTTTGCAGATCAAGCTTCTCTTTTTAATCGTTTGAGTTACTCAAAATATCATCTTTTTAGTGATGATGTCATTGGAGCAGTAAAATTTTATGGAGCTACTATAACAGCAATCGATGAAGATGTAAGACTAAGTAAAAGATTGCGTATGCCATCCAAAAGATTAAGAGGTTTCGATTCAAAAAAAATAGGACCAATTGACCAAGGAGATTATGTAGGTGGAAATTATGTAGGGGCTTTAAACTTTGAAGCTCAGCTACCGAACTTGCTTCCAGAAAGTACACAGACAGATATAGCAGCATTTTTAGACTTCGGTAATCTTTGGTCTGTTGACTATGACAGTAGTGTTGGTAACTCAAGTAAGATTAGATCTTCATTGGGTGTCACAACACAAATGTGGACACCTATAGGACCAGTTAACTTCGTTTTAGCTCAATCTTTATCAAAAGCCGAAAGTGATAAAACACAGACTTTTAAATTTCAAATAGGAACATCTTTCTAGATTATGAAATATTTTAAATTTTTATTATTAGTACTTTTATTAAGCGGTTTTAATAACTTATCACAAGCTGAAGAAATATATTTTATTAATCTTCAGAAAGTTTTGAACGAAAGTAAGGCAGGTCGAGGAGCACAGGACTTACTAAAAAAAGATTTTGCAAGTCAAGATAAAAAATTTAAAAATGAATCTAATGCATTAAAAAAGGAAGAAACAGAACTTATTGCAAAAAAGAAATCACTTTCTCCAGAGGAATATAAAACTAAAGTTAGTGCTTTACGTAAAAAGAACATAGACTTTCAGTCACGGAGACGAGCCGCATCTAGCAGTTTTATTAAAAAAAAAAATAATGCAAGAAATTCTTTATTAAAAGCTTTAAATCCTATTTTAGAAAAATATATGACTGAGAATAACGTTATGATGATTTTTAATGAAAAAAATGTTATTCTTGCCAATTCTAAAAGAGATTTAACAGAAACTATAATAGGTTTATTAGATAAAGAAGTAAAATCTATAAAAATAAATTAAGTTTTAATGTCAGATACATTCTTTTTTGAGCCTAAAGGTCCATTTAATCTTAGCAAATTATTAGAAAATATTCCAAAAAGCTTAGAAAAAACTAAAATCTTCGACATTAAAACTTTGGATTTAGCAAAAAGTAAAGATATAACTTTTTTAAATTCAATAGACTACAAAGAGGATGCAATTAAGACTAAAGCATCAGCCTGTATAACCAAGAAAAGTCTTGAGCAATTTTTACCTAAAAAATGTATTAAAATATTTGTTAAAAATGTTTTATTTTCAACGGCACAAGTATCTAAAAAGTTCTATCCCAATGCTGATTTAGATTACCCAGATAAAACACTACTTGAATCAAAAAAGGTTTCTTCAAAATACATATCTGTCACATTTGGTAAGAATATTTTTATTGGAAAAAATGTTAAAATAGGTTCTAAGACCTCAGTAGGCAGTAATACTATTATTGAGCATAATGTTAAAATTGGTAAAAATTGTTTAATAGGTTCAAATGTTACTATTAAAAATACAATTATTGGAGATAATGTAGTGATACAGGATGGCAGTAAGGTTGGGGTTAAAGGATTTGGCTTTATTCCTATAAAAGATAAAAATTTTAGATTTCCACATATAGGAAGAGTTATTTTAAAAAATAACGCTGAACTTGGCGCAAACTGCACTATAGACCGAGGGTCCATAGGAGACACTGTTATTGGTGAAAATACCTTTTTAGATAATCAAGTTCATATGGCACATAATGTTAAAGTTGGAAAAAATTGTATGATAGCCGGACAGGTTGGTTTTGCAGGAAGTTCAACGATTGGTGATAACGTGTCAATTGGTGGCCAGGCAGGTATTTCTGGACATTTAAAAATAGGAAATAACGTAAGAATAGGTGGAGGAAGCGGAGTAGTTAAAGATATTCCTGACAACACAACGGTAATGGGTTATCCAGCTCTTCCATTAAAAGAATTTTTAAAAAAGGATAAAAATAATGGCTAATTCTATAAGTAAAGAAGAAATTCAAAAACTTCTTCCGCATAGAGAACCCATGCTTTTAATTGAAAAATTAATTAATATTGTTCCTCTTAAATCTGCCACAGCAATAGTGAATGTAAAAAAAGGACAATTTTACTTTGATGGCCATTTTCCTGGACAACCTGTAATGCCTGGGGTCTTAATAGTTGAAGCTTTTGGTCAAGCAGCTGCAGCTTTAACTGCTCATGGAATCGATCCAAAAGAATATAAAGACAAACTAGTTTATTTGATGAGTGTTGATAAGGCTCGATTTAGAAATCCAGTTATGCCTGATTGTGAATTGCACCTCGATATTGAAGCAATAAGATCTCATGGAAGAGTTTGGAAATACAAAGGTATTGCAAAAGTAAATGGAAAAAAAGTTGCTGACGCTGAATGGGCTGCAACAATAGTTGAAAGAAACAAATGATTCACAAATCAAGTTTTATTGAGTCAAAAGCAAAAATAGGAAAAGATGTAAAGATAGGACCTTTTTGTTTTGTTGGAGCAAATGTTGAATTAGGAGAAGGAGTAGAGTTAATCTCTAACGTTCATATAGAGGGAAATACAAAAATAGGTAAGGGAACAAAGATTTTTCCTTTCGCGAGTATTGGCACAGCACCACAGGATTTAAAATATAAAGGAGAAGAGAATAGTTTAGAAATTGGAGAGAATAATGTTATCAGAGAATATGTAACAATAAATCCTGGTACAGCAGGAGGGGGGAATAAAACTATAGTCGGGAACAATTGTTTACTTATGATTTCCTCGCATGTGGCTCATGATTGTAAATTAGGCAACAATGTTGTGATAGCAAACAATGTTCCTTTAGGTGGACATGTTACTATTGAAGACTCTGTTGTTATAGGAGGAAATTCAGCTGTTCAACAATTTACCAGAATAGGAAGACTAGCTATGATTGGAGGAATGACGGGTGTTTTAAAAGATGTAATACCCTTTGGTCTATCTTTTGGAAATAGAAATTATTTGAAAGGCATTAATCTAATAGGCTTAAGAAGAAAAAAATATGATAATAAAAAAATTATGGAACTAGACGAAGCATATAAAAAAATATTTTCATCAAATAATTTACAGGAGAATGTTGGTAAAATTAATGGAGAGTATAAACAAAATGAACTAGTTCAAGAAGTTACAAACTTCATTGAAAAAGATAAAAAAAGACCTATTTGTACTCCCTTATCTGAATAATGATTGGTTTAATATTTGGGGAAACGTTCTTTCCAAAAGAAATTCTTAAAAAAGTAAAAAAAAAAAGAACTAAATACTTAATTATTGATTTAACGAAAAATAAAGTTTTTAAAAAAAACAAACACTCTCATAGCGTTTCAATAGGACAATTTGGAAGAATAATTAAAATATTAAAAGATAATAGGTGCAAAAAAGTATTGTTTGCTGGGAGTGTTAAAAAGCCCAATTTATCTAAACTTCGTTTAGACGTAAAAGGTATTTATTATATGCCTAGAATAATTAAGAGTTCCAGACTTGGTGATGCTGCTATTTTAAGTGAAATAATTAAAATACTAAGCAAAGAAAAAATTAAAACTATTAGTTCATTAACTTTCAATCCTGAGTTAACTTTAAAAAAAGGTAATTATTCCAAAATAAAACCAAATATGGAAGACAAAGCAGATATTAATAAAGCTATTAAAATTCTAAATAAATTAGGCAAGTATACTTTCAGTCAGGGAACTGTAGTTAGAAATAAAAAAGTAATTGCTATAGAGGGTAAGGGAGGTACGCAGATAATGCTTAAAAAATGTAAAAATAAGAAAATTAGAAACAAAGGTGTCTTAGTTAAACTTCCTAAGAAAAAACAAGATTTAAGAATTGATTTACCTACAGTTGGTCTTAAAACCTTAATACAATCTAAATCTGCTGGACTTAAAGGTATTGTTTTAAAAAGTAAACAAA
>MDTA01030660.1_pt1 | contig 12440 bp, 10 predicted proteins | sample 811151 | NCBI WGS metagenome assembly MDTA01 (sample SAMN05326648, study PRJNA326480) | marine metagenome | isolation source: seawater | place: Indian Ocean: South | collected 2010
AACTCAGGGTTAATCAGTCTAAGGAGAGGAGGGATATCTTGCAGAGTTGTCCATTCAAAAGCCGTTTTCTTCTCTGAGAAAACAAATTTCACCATACCTATAATCATTAGCATGACGGCATAAATGATAGGTGGTAAATTCATTGACCACCGTGCTAGCCGGTCTGTTAGCTGCTGGGCCGCTTGTTCAACTAATATGCAGAAGCCCAACACCACTATAGCTACAGCAGAAACAATAACAGTATCAGATCGCCGTAATCCTACCAACTCAAAGAGAAAGAATGCATCCTCTCGACCCAATCCTACGTAAGGAGAAGCCAAAGCTAGCAACATCAAAACTGAAAAGCCTGCCATTGCTGCTATAGACCACCGAGTGTACTGTGTCATTCGTATTTCATCTCTGCGTCAATAGTGTCTTTTATTGACAATACCCTATTTTACCAACTGCAAGTAAATTCCGTAATTCCTTCCATTTAGGTGAGTCAATATAATTTTCTAAGTCTTTATCAGACCAACCACTTAATAATATTCGAGGCTGATGCAACGAACTATATGTATCAATTGCAACACAGCTTTCAACTAGCGGCGGTATTAAAAAACACTGCGCTTGAGGTATCAACACATCAAGCGTTGAAGTCAGGGAAGCTTCTGTAGCGGCGCATAGGACTGCACAATCTGTTGTACGCTTTTCTGGAAGATGTGAGGCGGTTATACCTATGACTTCGTTACAAACTGAACTATCATCCGAAGAAACACAAACTTCAGTTCCTTTTTGAGAGCGTAAAATCAAGGCTGCACTTGCAGCCAAACATGGACACCCTGAAAAATGAAACCGAGTAGCATGAGAGGTTAAACCAGTTAGTAAAACATCGACTACGATTAAGGGCACGTATAGCGGATGCAACAACAACTGACCTACTTGCCAAGATAATACTTCCCAATCGTTTTTCTTACGGACCACAAGTCCAACCTCACCTACCCGAGAAAAATAAAGCCGATATGCGCCATCCCATAAAATATATTCTGCATTTTCTATAATTGGGGGCACTTGACCGTACTCAACACAACTCTGCTCTATAGCAGATATTGTCTGAGAATCTAGCTCTTTTAAGTGTAGCATCGTTCTATAATCTCTTGTGCACGTAAACCATCATCTAACGTCACAAGCGGCTGTTGACCTGTGTGAACAAATTTTGCAAAATCATCAACTAGGCAAGTCCTCATTGGCTCTTGGGAAAACCCACGGAAGCGATACCAGTGATTACCCGAAAGATTATTTGCTGAACGCGCTGTGAAAAAACGTGTTCCATACACATCTACTTGGCCTTCTGATCCGGCAATAATCAGTTCATTTATATCTTCACCTCTGGATAGATAACTCGCTCTCACACTGCCGATCGCTCCATTGCTGCAACGAAAATGTATTTGTGCTAACGACTCGACGTCAAGACCGGTCTCTGAGTAGCACAGTGCATTTACATCTTCGATTTCGAGTCCGGTAATATACCGTATGATATCAAAGTGGTGGCACAACTGCATTGCAATAACACCTCCTCCCGCCATTTCACGGCTTTGGCGCCAGTCTGACTTGGAGCGCCCGCTGTTACCGACAGTCCAATAGCTCGGAGGCTTGTTAACTTTAAGTGTCAAATCGATGTTGTTGACCTCTCCAATTAACCCACCGCTTACCATCTTTCGAAAGTATTGAATTCGTTTTTCGTAGCGAAACAAGAAAGCCACTGTCGCACACATGTTTGAGCTTTGTGTCAAATCGTATATCTGACGTGCCGAATCCAGGTTGTTTGCCAAGGGTTTTTCAACAATAACGTGTTTTCCCAACTCTAACGCAGATTGACTAACAGGCAAGTGTAAATGATGCGGCGTGCAGACAAAAACCGCATTCAACTGTTCATCTTCTAGCACGCTCCGCAGGTCTGTAGTAGGCTGCCCTCCAAACTCAGCGGCAATCCCCTCGGCTAAGGCCGGATTAGTATCAACGACATAAGCTAAACTACCTGTTTGACTCCTTTCGATCGCCCGTGCGTTAGACATTCCGATCTCGCCAGCTCCAACAATTGCCCATCTCAGAGCGAAATTCGTGTCAACCGCATGTTCGTATAAAACATCATCTATGATATCACTGATATCCACTTCAATCGGAACTTCTCGTACTATGCCATCTACTTTGGGACGTAGTCGCGTAATACTCCAGTATTGATTTATTAATGGAGTCAATGAAGTCCAATCAAAAGCGATCGCAACACTATTTTCACGACCATAGGCCAAATCACGATAAAAAGCGCTAGCATTAACAGGATCTAATACACGAGCATTCAAGCGACGCACGCTCACATCTCCGTTCGAAACAAGCGCAAAAAATTCTCTTACGAGTATAATTCGATGATCGAGAGATAAGAGGCTCAACCGTGCATGCGCTCCCTCAATCGTGATACGCCGACTTATGAGCTGATTTAGATCTAAACCCCTACAGTGGCCGCGGCTGCTACCTAACAACACAATTCGACCACCATCTGCAGTTAAGTCTAATGCTTGAGACACACCTTCTGGATCTGGACTCACGTCAAAAACTATATCAGCTTTCAACGCTTTGATTCGGCCTACATCATTCAAACAAAAGCAATGGTCAGCACCGCTTGACCGAGATAACTCATGGCGCGTAGCAGTTCGCGTGATAACAGTAATCGAAGCGACATCACGGGCTTTAAGTATTTGAACAAGTAACTGTCCGATTAAGCCTTGACCCAATACTACGACTTGCGTCGAAGATGTTATTTCACACCGTTCAAGAGAGCGTAAGGCAATAAGACCTGCTGTCAAAAAAGATGCATCTAAACTATCGATGCCTTCTGGTACTAGGCTTAAATCTTCTGCCTTGACGACAGCCAAACCGGCATGAGGTAAAGCACCGCAAACGCGTTGCTTTACCTTTATCTTTACACCGCGACCAACTCGCATCACAGTACCAACGCCCAAATAACCGGGTGTATACGGGTATCGTACTCCAGAATTAGGCAGATTATTAAGTTGGGCTCCCTCAGTCCCAGGACTAATTGCGGTATATTCCATTTTTACCATAACTTCACCGCTCGACGGGCAAGGAACAGGCAAAGAAGGATCTAAGCGAGCTTCTCCAGGTGCAAAAAAACAGATACTTGGCGTTTCATATAACCGCATACTGGCTGCATTACCCAGTGAATTTAGCGCAGTCCGAACGCGCCCGTTAAGATCTTCTTGTGCCTTATCACGCAATGAATCTGGTACACCTAGAATATCTTTAATTACTCTAGCTGAAATTTCCTTATACAGTTTGCGTATCTGACTCTTCATCTGCGGCTCAATTCTTCCAGCCGACAGCGTAAGGGCTGCTCTGATATAGGCGCGTCAATCCTGTACAAGATATTCTCTTCTTGCCTTGACTTGTTCATCCGATTACCCACAAACACAAGCCACCGATCAGCTTCGGCAAAAAAATCATCACATAAATCTGCTGGTTTTTTAGGAAAGCCAAAAGGTAAAACCCAAAAACGCGATCCACCCATATCTCTAAGGAAAATTTCGCAGTCTTGAAAATCAGCCAATAGTTCTTGGGGACCAAAACCTGCTGCCATCCGATAATGGCGTGCCGTATGGTTTGCCAAGGTCCAACCATTATTATGTAAACCTTTTAACTCTTCAGTATTCATGAATAAATTATGAGTAGCTTGACGAAATTCTGGCGTTGTAACCGCATCAAAGACATTTTGGATTTCTTGACGCATTTTAATTGAGAAATTTTCACAAGTAAACTGTTTCACCGAAGCTGGAAGTTGATAACCGTATCGTCTTAAACGACTTCGCAGATGCCGCATTCCATCAATGTGTGCCAGAAAACTTAACTGATGGCGCCAAAATAATTCTTTACGCAAGGTAAACGCGCTACAAACCGAGACTGCTGCGGTCAAACCATGGTAAGAAAGCAGCGGATACGCATTTCTATATACTCCTCGCAAACCGTCATCAAACCACAGACTAAATAACGGTTCGCGCACTATCCCACTATGTAATGCTTCAATTCCCTGCTCAACCGTAACAATCTGTCCTAAACCACGTAACTCGTTGACTTGGCGTTCAAATAAATCAGGCGGGCAACAACCACCTACGGTCCGACTGAGAATACTATCTTCCCAACTCACATCGTGATAAAGGATTACATACCAGCCCGGATTAATAGACAAGCGAGATTCAAACCTCTCGCAAGGACCGCAGCCCATGCGAAAAAATACCGTGCTCGATATCTGATTGAATTGCATGCACTATATCGTCTGTATTTTCACGATGTAGAAAAGTGCGTCCTTCATAAGAAGGCTGATCATACAAATCAATTTTCTCTTCAGTCATAATTGAGGAAACTGCATCACATATCAAATCCGTTCCAAGAGCCACTGTGCGTAAAAAAATTCGGTGTCGGTTGTCATCTTCAGTTAAACAGGCAGTTGAACGATAAACAATTTCTCCAGCATCCATACCAGAGGTCAGCACATGCACTGTACTTCCTAATTTACGATAGTCTCTGTGATAGAGAGCCCTATCGACCGTAGAGGAACCTCGATATTCAGGACACCAACCATCGTGTTGGTTCAATGCAATTCCTTTAACCGTAGCAATCAATTTTTGTGAATAACGAGCACCTCCCAATGTCAGCATGAAATAAGGATTTATTTCACCCATAGAATCCAGTATTTCTGCTGCATTCGGGTTCTCAATATCTGTCGGTTTTATACCGACTTTCTGTCTCAGTCGCTCAACTTCAGCACTGAACAATAGATGCTCTTCGGTTGAGAGAGAGGGAACAGGCGATAATTTTTTTTTGAAACATTGACGAACTGTGCCTATTATTTTCCACGGACGAAACACTACTCGTCTTAGTTTATTCCAATAAATATTCGACGTAAGCAAGTCTGATTCTTTAGGAACGGCCCGTATTCGGAACCAACTATGAAAGCTGTCGGGAAAACGATGAGCGATAAGAAGAGCAAAGCGATCGTGTCGCAGAGATGGCCCAGTAAATACAACTATGCGCTTATCTTTAGACTCGGGTAGTTTAAGCTGTCTTCTTACTAGTTCGTGCGGCACCATAGTTTACTAGTTCATTACGGTTAATGTGAAGAAGTTAAATGGCAAAACTACAAAATAAAAAATTTAATATGTGAGCAAAAAAAGAAAACCGTGCCGCCTATAAAAACGATAAAAAACAAGAAAACAGCGGTTTTTTACTTTTTGCAATATCGAATTACAACTAATCTTTTTTAAATACAGATATAAAGCGACTAATTTTTAATCAAATAACTCAACCGATAAACATTCAGTAATCGGTTTAGTAGAAAAAGGGTAAAAACGACAAAAACACTCTTCATACTCAAAGTGCAAAACACTATAAGCCGCGAATCTGTTTGATTATTCAAAGAAAGTAACCCAAAAATAAACCAAGTACTTGCAAAAGTTAGCAGTAAAAGACCCATAGATTTCAACACATGCACAAAAGTAAGAGACGTAAAGTACTTCTTATTGCTACTGTAATTCACATACGAAGAATATGCGAGATGAGCGAGTCCTTTTATTAGGCCAACAGTAATAATCGCTGCAAATCCTAACATCCCAGTCAGAAAGTAAAGTAAGCCACTGGTTAATGTAAGAATAGCTAAGCTTCCCAAATATTGTACTCCTACATCACCTCGCACTACATTTAGTCGAAGGTACAAATTCTCTACCATACTCATAAGCATTGTAGCAAAAAACATGACAAGTAAGTAGTAAGACAATTTTAAATCTGTCGCGCCGAAATTATTAGATGACCACAGCAAATGAAGGAAATCTTGTCCGACGCTGATACATAAAGAAAGAGACACAGTACAGATTAAAGATACTTTTAGCATGTAGGTATTTATAATATCGATGTTAAATCTATTTTTAGATGTTGAAACTTCTGTAAGAAATACACTTCCTATTACTTTACTGATATTCGAGTAGTAATTTAAATAGAGTTGTTTAACATAATTGTAAATAGCCATAGATCCTTCCGGCATAAGTGACAGTGCGGCCAACTCAATCCATCGACTAACTTGTAATCCTATAGCCTGGATAAAAGGAATGTAAACTTGTTTAAATAGCCAACGGACACCAAACTGATCAGACCGTAACAGCCACTTATATTTCAAGCCATAATCCCACAGTAAGTAAGAAATGTAAGTAGTGCGTAAAACAACTCCAAAAGCTATCCCTAAGACTAAAATGGTTACTCCCATTGAATCGACTAAAAAAAGAAGAAGTAACATTGTAACGGTTTTATTTACAATACCAGTTTTTTCATGAACAGTATAAATTTCGAGTGCTCTAAAAGGAACCGAACACATGCCATTGAAAATTTTTAGTGGTATGAATATTGCCAGCAAACAGAAAAGGTCGGCCACTTGATCAATTTGATCGGCAGTAAATCCCGTCAAGATCAAATTAACCATTAGACTAGAAGAAAAAACGACTAACAATGTGATCAGTACTGAACCAATTATAAACCAATTACAAATCATCGAGAAAGAAAGCATAGCCGTATTAAGACCTTCTTTCTCTTTAATTTGTAAAAAAGAGGGTATTAGAATTTCCGTTGTGGTCCCAACGCTAAATATTCTATCAATCGTGCCGACCAAAAGAGTCGCTGCAAAATAAATTTCTATTTCGCGAGAAACACCAAAAGCATGGACAATTAACAGGCTATTAATAAAGCCAAGTGAGGAATTTACAACCGAAACACTACCAAATCTGACAATAACGCGATTGACAGTGGAAATCCTATCTTGACTGTTCAAAGATTATGTCCGTCCAAGTCTGTTTGCAGATTTGCTGGGGGGGGAATCAAGATAGAAAGATAAAATATCACTATATCCTACACCATATTTAACTTTTCAAAGCACACTCTTATGTAGTATTCAAACCTTCTATGCTATTTTCTATAATTTTAGCCGTTGGGAAATATTTCTCAAACATTCTAGATGCTTGCTCATCTGCAAGCAGATCTGATTCAATATTGTCGTAGAAATTCATGCAACTATCTATATCATGAAACCCATAAGTCTCGCCGTCATAAGCACGACTCCATGTAGATAAGGCCCGCGAGTTACTCTTAGCTTGACGTCGTTTATTCAACAAATAAGCAATGTAACCCGGCTTCCAGCGACGCTTTGTATCAAAATGGTAAAGAAAACCATCATGCTCGGTCACCTTGTTATCGCTTATGTAACCTCGCACTTCTGCTAGCATTTCTTTGATGTCTATTCCATTCTCTTTCCATGTGTAGAGATCTCGAAGTAAGTTGTAAGTGTATAATGTTGGGTCTAGATGTAGGTTATCGCACTGAGGCGAAACCATTTTTTTCGTATACTGGATCGAATCAGAGATAATATTAGAAAAGAGTGGCGCCTTTACTGGCACGCTATTTATAGTGAGTAAATCATCGTTGGTTTCCTTATCAAAAGTACCTTTTTTTGCGTATGCCGGACCTCCAGATTCAGCAACCATCCCAGCCATATTCAAATGACGATCATATATCGCTAATGTATCAACCTCGCATAAAGATAGCAGACAAGAAGACCAATCTGGAGCACGATGATGAAAACGGCCAGTCCGAGCAATAACTCGATCAATAATGTCTTTTTGTATCACAGTTTTTACAGACAATGGTAGGGCACGGTTGATATAGCCATAGTCCGTGTGTAAATTGGCCACCGCTTCACCGGTAATAAGTCGCCGTCTCTGACTTTCAGAATCAATTACGGCTGTCTTACCTGTAAAAGGAGCAACTCTGAGCACGTTACACGCATCCGCGTCTGCGCCGGGCCATACATAGCGAGCAGTTCGGCCAAATGAAACAATTCGGGCCGACGTTTGCTCAATAACTCCATGCAGAGCAGCTAATGTCTGAGGACGATAAACTTCGTCATCGGCTAAAAAAAGAACATAGTTGCCATTAACGCTTTTTAGCCCATTTTCGAAGTTATCCGTTAAGCTTAGATCTACCCCAGGGTTACAATAAACGATTCTATCATCTTTAAAACTCTCACAACAACTCCGAGTATCATCGGTTGAGTTATTGTCACTAACTACAACTTCGAAATCAGTAAAAGACTGACTTAGACATGAACGGATGGCATGCCGCAGGTAACGCGCTCTATTTTTCGACGGAATCACGAAAGAAAAATATGGACGCAATTATCCAACCTCCAAGTCCGTCCGCATACAATTATCGCCTCTCATTTTGTCATCAAATCCTTCGGAGAAAACCATCAGGTGCCACAGTAAGCATAGAAGGGGCCTCAAATTTCCGGTCTATTTCGAAGTTAAGTTTTTTCCCATCACGAGATAAAACGTCATTATCTTCAAGCTCTTTTAAATATTCGTGCATCGCAGTCATCGGATTATCTCCCGGCCCCCATGGTCGATCCCCGTTTGTATCTGCTGGTAAATTTTCTATCACAGTATCAAATACTACGCAGTAACTACCAGCACCTACGAGCGGAGCATATGCACGAAGCTCTTCTAACACGTGCTTATGAGAATGATTCGAATCAACAAATAAGAGGATTTTTTCGTAATTAGTTGCAAATGACCAAACTTGGGATGTTGTTTCTGCGTCGATAGAAGACCCTTGTATAAGATCTATACGTGGCCAAAGAGGGTGTTCCTCAAGGGCTATTCTATTATGCTCACGAATTTCAATATCAACTCCTAATACCTTGCGTGGGTGTTCTCCGGTACCTTCCAATGATACTTGACCAAATTCACACAGGTCAAGTAGTGCAAGCATTGAAGCACTCAATACCAAAGAGCCTCCATGCGCAACCCCAAGCTCGATAATCAAATCAGGCTTGATATCCCATACTAGCTGCTGCACGGATACGATATCCTGTGGGTATTGAATTACAGGTCGCGAAAGCCAAGTGAAATTGTAAGAATATTGGTGGCGCACTGATTCGACTAAGAAATCCTCGGCCGCTTTACGATACTTTGGTGAATGCACGCTCATGAAATTATCTGACTCCAGTAATCAATAACTCGTCTCGTGGCCCCATTGCCTCATGCTAGAATTTGCTGCGTAATTTCGTCCATATTAATTTCGAGTTGATCGTGCCAAGGCATATAACAACCTTGCCCCCAATTTCTATCGGCTACGACCACCCGTTCTATTCCATAGTCACGCATCGCTCGAAAAATAAAGCGATCCGAAGAACGATTACGGCTTTTTGTATCATTGACTACTATTAATCGGCCTGTGCGACTAGCATCTGAAAGAACCTCTTCACACTCCGGATCCAAAACCGCATTCACCGAGTATACGCTTGACTGTACCCCATTTTGAAGTAAATGCTCACGCAAAGCCAGACCATTTGGTAGAGAAAAGTTAAAACAAGCAATAGTGACATCACTACCTTGATAGTACTGGTAAAAATGCCCAGTAGGATCAGAGGTAACGATTGGTAAATCTAACGATTCCTCACGTAAAAAACGTTGGCTCACACTTAAAATTCGAAAACCCGGAGCAAATAACTGCGATTCAAAAATCGCACTTGTGTCCAAACGACTATTGCAAGTAAAACCTTCCACATTAGCTATGGAGCAAAAATCATCCAAGTTATTTAATGCCGATTGAGGTCCTTCATATCCGCTATCTACGCACACAGCAACAATTGTGAAAGATCCCTTAATTGACCTCTGTCGCAAGATGTTATAAGTATTAGCAAGTTGATCAATACCAAGGAGTAGGAAGTCTGTTTGCTTCATCAGAAATACAGCCGAAGCACCACTAAGCATTGCACCGAAGCCAACTCCAACTAGCGTACTTTCACTATTCTGTGTATTTAGAGTGAGTCCTTTGTTGACTGCTCCCAAACCACGTGACAAACCGCTAAGACAGGAAGCTGCATTAATATTCTGTCCAAACAAAATTGAACTTGGATGAGCCGCAACAATATGTCTCAATACCTCATTAACATGCTGGACATACTTCAAAGCAATTCCTCCTGCAAAACCTCATGCTGATCGGACCAAAGCTTCAAGAGATCTGCATCATCCAAAATAGAGCGCAACACATATACAGGATCAGCATCAGACTCCACAAGCCATGGCAAATCTTGAATCATAGTAGTCGGAGCCGGACCAGCATGGTAGTTGATGAACTTACCGTCATCACCTCCTGACTGATCTAAGAACCAGTAACCAAGCGTTGTCAATTTTACCTCTACTATAATCGGCATCTTTGTTTCTAAAGACCTCTTCCGCACAGACTGTAACTCGCTCAAATAATGCGATACATGATTACCTTTCAGGCTTAAATAATGTGCGTCAACAGCTTTGGCCATGTGTTCCAAATTAATATCAGACCTACGCTCCTCAATCCGAGTACCGAGAGACCACTCATTGTTTTCAACCAAGAAAACCGTACTGAGCTCGTTTGTACGTGCAAATACAAGACTCTCATAAAAAGTACCCTCTTCTATTGCTCCATCTCCCGTGACAACAAAAACGACTGATTCAGACCCGCGGTTCTTGTTACCAAGGCTATACCCAACAGCTACCGGCATATTATTACCAAGTATGCTAGAAGTATACGCAACCCCCTCTTCTGTGATAGCAAGATTCATTGAGCCCATTGCCCCTGAACAAACTCCCGAATCGCGCAGATAGTATTCGTCTAACTCAGAGCGTAAACTCTTAGAACGAGCAAGATTGTAATGGATGTTCCGGTGAGTAAGAAATAACTTGTCTTCGTTTACCATCGTTTCGCTGACAGCAACCGCAATTGCCTCATGACCAATAGCAAGGTGAATTGGTATGACAAAATCTCCTGCTTTGAGGCGCTCATTCACCAATAATTGGCTCTGCCTTAGTCGGATGATATTAGTAGCTAAAGAGAGTGTATTCTCTTCTTCACTAACCATTTTTTTCCTTTGATTAACCAGAAAAGTATTCTATTAAAGTCAATTAGGCTAACACCCATTTAAACTTAATCTGCAATAAATACCAAATAGCTATTTCTCAAGCTTTCGCTGTAAGACTGCGCATCCATACGGTCTTCGGCTGGCGCCCAATCAGCAAAAGTCTTCCAAGTAACAGGGTCGTAAACACCCTCCATAGTCTCGTAAGTTATCACTCGATCCGTCAGCATTATGTAGGTGTGCCACGTGAACGGTGGAACTTGAACCCCTGAAAGACTACCAGCTTCCAATTCTGCTACGTCAACTACCTCACCGCCATCATTGAAAGCAATTACAGCAACTTTCCCTTCCAAGACCCAAATCCGTTCTGCTTTTTCCTTACTCGGATGAAAGTGAGGCTGCATGTAAGTATCACGTAATAAATAACAGATTGCACGATTCAGAAATGCACCTGGCTCATGAAGAATGTGTGCGATACGATGCCGAACGGAGTCCGCCGCTTCTTGGAAATTTTTTTCCTTTTCCAAACCACTGGCGATAGGAAGAGCTTCTTCTAACTCACTTACATTAAGCCGAACGAGCATCCCTAATCTTCGCTTTGCCAGCGCAACTCTTGAGAAAGAGTTCCTCGGTCCAGTAGGTCTTCAAGATGTTGAAGGCGATAAAAACCGCGACGTTTAAACATATTCGCATCAAAATTTAAGGAATGTAACTGATTTATGAGTTGGGCAATTCCATCTTCTACTTTCATCTGACATTTATAACCAGGAAATACTTCGGAAACACGATCAAATGCCACACGATACGTTCGAGAGTCACGACCTTCATGGATCTTACGATCGCCAACCAATCCAGTCTTATCCAAGTCCGGATTATCCGTCAAAAACTTGACCGGACAACCTCCAGCATGTTTAGCAATGATATTAGCTAAATCCAATATTTGTCGATTAGCTTCATCTGAACCAACATTGAGAATTAGCAAACTTCCCGAATCGTAATGGGACGAAATAGCACGATGCACCGCTTCGCAAGCATCTGATATATGTAAGTTAGGCCTCCATGCCTGACCATCAGAATTCAGTACTACCTGACCTTGAGTCACAGCCATTCCACACAGCATGTTAATTACCACGTCGAAACGAATGCGAGCAGAGGGGCCGTAAATAGTTGCAAATCGAAGAGCAATTGGTGAGAAAGTTTCACCTGCGAGTTGTACTAAGTCTTGTTCAACCTGAAGCTTATTTAACGAATATGGAGTCTGTGGTTTCGGAACCGAGTCTTCATCAACAAAGCTCTCGTCTCCCACACCGTACACGGAGCAACTTGAGGCGAATACAAAGCGAATACCTCGATCTTTACATATTCTTGCTATTTCATGACTATAAGACCGGGTTGGATCGTAGAGTTTCTCTGGTGGCATACGACCGACTGGATCATTTGATATACCAGCAAGATGTAC
>MDTA01079750.1_pt1 | contig 12440 bp, 11 predicted proteins | sample 811151 | NCBI WGS metagenome assembly MDTA01 (sample SAMN05326648, study PRJNA326480) | marine metagenome | isolation source: seawater | place: Indian Ocean: South | collected 2010
CCTCCCTCCTCCCTCCTCCCTCCTCCCTGTGAGCCGTCGGGCGCGGTGCCACGGTGTCCGTCTCGCCGGCCCGCCGCGCCCGCTTCGCGGCTCACACAGACCGCGCCCCCGTGTTGAATTTCCTTCGACCCTCCCTCCCCTCCTCTCCCTCCCCCTCCTCTCCCTCTCCTCCTCCCACCCCCGGAATCGCGCCCACAGCTGGCGGATGACGTGTATTACAGCTCGCTGATGGTCGGCCCCGAGCACATTGACACGAGTGGGGGGCTCTTCCAGCTTGCCAACGTCTTCTTCTCGATGAACCAGGTGGAGAACGCGCTCGCAATGTATGACAAGGTCGTCGACATCTGGTACAAGTGCCTCGCGGCGGTGCTGAGCAACGGCCCTGGCGCGGCGCAGCCGCCGGCGCTCTCCGACGCGAAGGGCTCCGAGGGCATCGACATGCTGGGCCAGATTCTGCGGCGGCGTGAAGAGTGCGTCGGCGAGACGAACATCGCGACGGGCGAATCGTACTACATCCTCGGGCTGCTCCAACAATACATGCAGCAGCACAGCAGCGCGGCGACGTGCATCCGCGCGGCCCTCGCCATCTATCAGAATCAGCTGGGGCCAGAGCATCGATCCACCAAGGACGTGGCCACCTCCCTCGCCCAGCTCGAGAGCTCATCATCATCCGCGGACTCTTGACGAAGCGCAGGCTCTCGGACTGTGTGCGAGTACTGTAGGAAACTAGGACTCACCGAATTCACACGACTCACACAGCTCCTAGCCGAGGAGCGTCGTGTAGGAATTCAGTTGTAATTCTCTAGAGCGGCTCGACCGCTTGACCGCCCCGTGCGGTGCCGAGCCCCTTGCTCGAGAGAACGTGTCCACGAGGCCCCGTGCCTGTTTACAAAGTTCTCTTATCATGGTACCACTACGCGCGCATGCTAGCTACGTGCTACTACACACGAAGTCCTTACTGCTGCTGCGTAGCGACCATCGTCCATACCGGTGATCAGTTGCCCGATCCCCGGCTGGTATCCCGCGCCCTCATCTCACGCGAGGCACGGGTCAGCCATTTCGGCCCGCGCGAACCGACTCATTCCTACAGTATCCGCATGGCTTCACCACGCCGTCGGTGGGCGGAGCGAGCCGCGCTTTGCGTGGTGGGTGCCGCGCTGCGCCAGCTGTACGTCTTCGTGGCGCGGCGCCGGCGCGCGCGCGAGCTGCCAGCCGCTGCCACCTCGCTGCCGCCCCCGCCCCACATCCTGCTCGTCCTCCTCGACGACGCGGGATTGGGCGACGCGAGCGTCCTCGGGCACCCGTTGGTACGAACGCCGCACGTTGACGCCTTCTTCGCGTCTGCGGTGCGCTTCACGCAGGCGTACGCCGGCGCGCCCAACTGCTCGCCGTCGCGCGCAGCGCTGTTGACCGGCCGCGCGCCGTTCCGCACCGGCGTGTACGACTTCCTGTCGAAGCACACCGGGAGCATGCACCTCTCCCGAGGCGAGCAGACGGTCGCGTCGCTGCTCGCCGGCGGCGCGGCGTACGACACGCTGCACCTGGGCAAGTGGCACCTCTCGCGGGCCGGCTGGGGCGGCGCGCCGGAGCACTTCGGGTTCGCCCACTCGAACCGCTCCTTCTCGCCGGCCGCCGAGCTCGTGGCCGCTTTCGAGGGCTGGCTCTCGCACGGCCGTCGGCCCGCGCACCCCTTCTTCGCGCTGCTCGCGCTGTGGGAGCCGCACGAGCCCGTCGAGCGCTGGTCGCCGCCCGAATTCCGCCGGATGTACCACCGTCCGGCGTCGGGCCGCTCGCTCGTTGAGGACGCACAGGCGGCGCAGGGCGGCTGCGGGCGCTGCGTGTGGCGGCGGCCGCTGCGCGGCTCGCCCGCTGTCTATTACGGCTGCCTCTCCCAGGCCGACGCGGCGATCGGCCGCGCGCTGGCGGCGCTGGAGCGGCGCGGGCTGCGCGACGACACGCTGGTGGCGCTCACTTCGGACAATGGGCCGGAGCACCGCGAGCGCAACTCGTGGGGCTCCGCGGCCGGGCTGAAAGGCGCGAAGGGCTTCGTGTACGAGGGTGGGATCCGCGTGCCGCTTGCGCTGCAGTGGCCGAAAGCGCTGCGAGCGTCGATGCCGGCTTCCGGCCGCGACGTCGACGAACCGGTGCAGCTCTGGGATCTTCTGCCGACGCTCTGCGCCGCTGCGAGCGTGCCGCCTCCCGCCGACCGCATCGTCGACGGCGTCAACCTGCTGCCGCTGCTGTTCGCGACGGCGCTGCCCGGCACAGCAGAGGCGGGGTCGGTGCTGCGGCGGGAGACGCCGCTCTTCTGGGCCATGCACCGGGGCCGCGGTGGGATGCAGTACGCGCTGCGCGAGGGGGACTGGAAGCTGCTCGCGGGATACGGCCGCTTCCCCGCGCGCTCTTACGGCCCGGTTGCGCCGGCCGAGGTGAGCCCGTGGCTGCGTGCCGTCATGCTCGGTCGCGTCGAGCTGTACCGGCTGTCGCTCGACCCGACCGAGCGCGTCGACGTCGCCGCGGAGCGTCCGGACGTCGTCGCGCGGCTTCTGCCCGTGCTACAGCGGCTGGTGCACGAGACTGCGCGCGACGGGGCGCTGGTGACCGGATGGAGCGAGCGCTCGCCGCCTTGCCCACGGTGGAATCGGCGGCTGAACCTCACCGAGCATTGCTGCGCGAGCAGATCTGGAAGTCGTTACACTAAGTAGTCGTTACACTAAGAGATTAGTCGTCATCGGAAGCGCTTTGTGTACGTGTGTCCGACGAATCCCCACACCGCCGTCAGCGCGGCGACCATCGCAAAGAGTCCCAGCCCACCGTGGCCGCCGAAAGCACGCGGCGCGCGCGTCCCGGCACGGGCGCGAGCGGAGGCGCGGCCACCGCCGCGGTGCATTCGGCGCAGCCGGTAGATCTCCTCGACGCGATGAGACTGCGCCCGCTCCGCCGCGGCCCGCGGCCCGTAGTGCGCCGCCTCCCACTCTCTCACGTCGAAGCCAAGGACCTGGCCTGAGTGGGACGTGCGCTGCGCCGTTCTCGCGTGCCGCGAAGCGCCCGCCGTACGCGTCTGCTGCTGTTGCTGCTGTTGCTGCTGCTGCTGCTGCTGCTGCTGCCTCTGATCGCGTCGCGCCGTACCAAGGATCGCGCTTGTGTACGCGCTCGTGAGCCTCTTGAATGCCTCCTCTGCTGCCGGATCGCCTGCATTGAGATCAGGGTGATGCTTCTTCGCAAGTCGGCGGTACGCGGCCTTCACCTCGTCAGCGCTTGCCGTTGGGCGGAGCCCGAGGGCGGCCAGACCGTCTTCCATCGCGCGCTAGGTAGGACCTCCAACAGTACCGTAGGAGGGAGCTCCTAGAGGTGTAGGAATTCCTACTCGCTTGACGGCTTTTTTACAGATACTCCACATCAGCTGTGTTTGCTGCAAACACGCGCGTGCGTGCGGACAAATTATGCTCCATGCAAGGGGACAACTGACCGACTGTCAGTGCGCCGCCTCATAGACATCGACGCCGAGAGGGACGAAGCACCCGATCGCGGTGAGGAGGAGCGGCGCGTCGACGAGGAGCGTTGGCGTCCACGGCAGGCGGATCTCGTGAGCGGCGTAGAAGCGGGTCGAGAGGGCGAGGGAAACGACGCCCTGTACCGAGAGGACGAGGATGCCGCACCCGTAAAATGCCGCACCCGCCGCGCTGCGTGTGCACAACAACCCGGCGCTGAGCGCGGCAAGCACGACGATCTGCGAGAGCGCGGCGCGGCCGACGATCCGTGTGATCGAAAAGTAGTAGGCCTCGATGGCGGCGGCGAGCTTCCCCGGCGTCGCCGCCCTCGCGCACGCACCCTTCGCGGCACCGTTCGAGAGATCGAATCCGTACGACTCGCGGTGCAAGGAGTCCATCTCGTTGAGGAGGGCGAAGCGCCCGTGGAGCGCGAGGAGCAGCAACGCGAACGCGCCTGCCCACACGAGGACGACCAGGCGGCCCACGCTCTCGGTCGCGGCGGGGTTGAGTGCGGGCGGCTCGTCGGCGTCGAAGGCCGCCTGCGCGACGAGTCCCGTCGCGCTGCACGAGGCGACGATGCTCACCGCCCAGAAGACGGGCTTCGAGACGATCGGCGGCGGTGTCATCCCCTTGGAGAGCAGGTACGGCCCCGCCTGCGGATACATCGTGGCGCTGACCAGAAACCCTAGGCAGACGGCGAGTGCCGCGAAGATGGCCTCCGCGTCCGGCAGCACGAAGAGGGCCGCGATGCACACGGCGTTGACGGCAAACGCCGCCAGCAGTTGCTGCCCGAGGTGGCGGTACGAGCCATAACTAAGCCGCGCCGAGCATGCTCTCAGATGCGCCCTCGCGAGGGCGAATTGCGGGCTGGGATGGCGGCTCACTACTGCCCGCGCACGACTTTCGCAAGGTCGACGCCCTTCCACCGGTCTGGCATGATGTTGCGAAGCTCATCGACGTCCACGCCGAAGTTCTCCTTGTGGCGCGCGTTCATCCTCGATATAAAGGCGAACTGAGCGGCGAAGAGCGCGAAGACGAGCGAGAGGGGCGCGTGCACGATGGCGAAGATGATGGCATCCGACAACATGGCCACAAGAAACAATCAAAACCAAAAAGCAACGAAGTCCACGTTAGGCAAGTCACGGCAAGCGGAATGCGAGGCGCGCTCTTTGCCCTCGCGGCCGGCTTGTCGGCAGCGGTGCAGCTGCGCGACATCCAGGGGGGGTCGCTCGAGCCGCTCGACGTGCCGAACGACCAGTGCGGCGTCGTCGTGTCCGCGCAGGAGGACGACCGTCTCACGCTGTTTGCGGTCGGGCAGGACGGGCAGCTCTGGCACAAGTACAAGCTTCCGAACGCGAACATGGGCGAGCTCGCCAGTGGCAGCACCGATGGCTTCACCATCTGGTCGTCGATGGGGGGCTCATTCCTCGGCGGCCCGTCCGTCGTGCGCGACTCGCGCGCCAAGCTCATGGTTTTCGCCCGCGGCGCCGACCGCGCGATCTACATGCTCGAGCAGCAGGCTCCGAACAGCGAGACGTGGGGCCACTTCACTTCACTCGGCGGCAGCATGTCATCGGCCCCTCGCGCCGTGCTCAACTCCGAGGCGAGGCTGACCCTCACCCTAACCTCATCCATTGCGCTCCCCGCCCGTGCCTCGACGCCACCGCCCCGCACCACCGCCGCGCCCCCGCCGCGCGCAGGGCTTCGTGCACGTCTTTGCCAAGAGCTTCGGCGACAACTCGCTTATGCACAAGTTCCAATTCGCCAGTGAGAATGGCACGTGCTGGTCGGAGTGGGGGTCGCTCGGCGGGTCGCTCACCTCGCTGCCCTCGGTGCTCCTCGACGCCGAGGCGCTGCTCCACGTCTTCGCGCGCGGGCCCGACCGTGCCCTGTGGCACAAGCGGCAGCTCGGCTCACACACCGCTCGGACTGTCTTGTGGGGCGAGTGGGAGTGTCTGTCGGGCGTCCTCGCGTCGGGGCCCTCAATACCGTCGACGCTCTCGGGGGTCAACCTCGTCGAGACGATCGTCCGCGCTTCGGACAAGGGCTACTGGCACAAGGGGCAGGCCGGGTCGCACGCGGCAGGCGTCTGGTGGAAGGAGTGGGTGCCCCTCGGGGGCATCTTCGCGTCTGGCCCGGCGGCAGTTCTCAACGCGAACAGCATGCTCGAGGTCTTCGGCCGCGGCCCCGACCGTGGGATCTGGCACAAACGCCAGTACATGTCCATCACAGGGAACACGTCGTGGACGCGATGGACGCCGCTCGGCGGGCTCACGTCGACGGGCCCCACCGTTCGCATGACGCGCGATGGGATGATCCACCTCTTCGTCCGCGGCGTCGACAAGTCGATCTGGTACAAGTCGCAGGCGCTCGTCAACGAGACGCTGCAGTTTGGAGCGTGGAAGCTGCTGGGCGGCAACACTCGCGCCTTTTCGTGCTGAGGCGGACGCTCCCCCAGACCCCAGTGTGCCAGCGCTCCAGCACGTTTAAAGGTGTAAATCCGAGCAATAACACACCGTGCGCGCGTGCACGCACAGGCCGAGACCGGCGCGCTTTCCCTTTGAGCGCTTCGCGGAGACGCGGCGGCGGGCAGCGCAGCCAGCGAAACCTATTTTCCAACATGCAGTTAACTTACTCGTGGCTACAGTCGCTATATTCCGAGCTCTGTCTCAAGGAATCGACCGAATGCGCTTGGATCGGCGTCCGGGAGGGGCACCAATCGAGGCGCGCGCGCGTGAAGATCGCGGAGCGTCGCAACCAGCTGGGATGGGGTCGTTGCGATCACGTGGCCGCGCGTGTGCAGTGCATGCGCAAGCTCTGCTTGGTGGTTGTCCATCAAGAGGTCGTTGACCACGACCACGAGCACCGCACGCTGCCGCAGCCCCTCAAGGATCGAGCCGGCGCCCGCGTGGGTGATGATGAGTGCGGCGCGCTCCATGTCGAGCCGAAGCGACTTCTTGAAACGGTACATCGCGACGTCGAGCGGCGGCTGCGTCGGCGGTGCGGGCTCCGCGCCGCGGCCGTACTGCACTAGTAGCTCGCCGTAGCCCTGGCGCCGCAGGGTTTCCAGCAGCTCTCTTGACAGCAGCGTCGAAGTGAGCGCGTCGAACTGCGTTGTGCCGACGGTGGCGAAGGCCCGGCTCATGACCGATGGCGTAGTGTACTAGACTATGTCGACTGCCGGGACAGGACACACAGGTGCGCCGAGAGTATCTCGGTCGCCCGAGTGTTGGGACTTTGGGACGCTCGTGCAGGCCCCAGCTGTGATACTAAAGGGTAAGTCAGTGATACACCAGCCGCAGGGTAGTAGGAATTGGAACTCTCGCTCTCTCATTCCTGATGGCTCGCCGAGCGTGGGTTCTTTGTGTCGGAGCGCTTGTGTTGCGGGACGCTCACGCAATCGCGGTTCTTCGCACGCCGTGCGCAGCGACGCGCGGCGCGGTCTCGGTACCTCGTCAGACGTCAGCACTGTTGGCGTTGGACGCACCGGCTGATGTGTTTCCGGATGCGTACGCTTCCGCGGCGGAACGCGACGCGGCCTATGAGAAGGCGGTGCTGGCGGTACGCGACGCAGCCGCCAAGTTCGGTGGCAACCAGGCAGAGGTGGCGGAGCGGTGGGCACGCGCGCAGATCGACGAGTGCCCCGTCGCGATGGATGCAGAGGACTGCGACGAGGAGAAGTCGCGGACGGTGTCGGGCCTGTACGCAAGCTTACTCCAAGCCTGCCCGATCGACGGCAACTCGCAGGACTGCGATGAGCTCGAGGACGCCATCCTAAACCTCTCGCAGATGCTCGCGCCGTTCACCATGTAGCCCGACGGTGAGAGCCCGCACTCGCACGGGGGATTTCGGGGTTGTGCGCACCCGAAAAGTTTGATTAATATTTGATCGGCGTGCACCGCGCGACTGCCTCTTCACTTTAGGCAGATTTGAGAGATGAGAACTCAGAGAGTAACACGAGAGGTCTCCGTGTTCTCGTGTGGACGAGGAGATCAGGAGAAGACCAGCGCTGAAGAGGGAGAGAGAGAGAGGACACACGCGCGCGCGCGCGCACGCTGCTGAGAAAGAGGGAGTGTTGCAAAGTAGAGGTGGCTAGAGGTGCAAGAGCAGAGGAGGGCTCCTGGCTCCTGGGAGCTCCTACCGTACCACCCCACGACGGTACTGTACGGATCAGACGGCACCGCACCCCTTGCAATGCTGAGGAACGCGCTGCCCTACTTACCGCGACTTGCTCGCAGCATGTCTCGAATTGGACGCAATCCGATCAAGCTGCCGGAGTCGGTGCAGCTGACAATCGAGGCCGTCCCGCCGGCCTCGCTGAAGCCCAGCAAGACGCCGTCGCTCCACCGCCTCAAGCACATGCTGAAGCGGTGGCCGTGCCGCGAGGGTGTGCAGGCCTTCGGGGCACCATCGCGCGTGGTCGTCACCGGCCCGCTCGGTGAGCTCAGCGTGCGCGTTCACTCCATCCTGCGCCTCGAGCACGAGGAGGGCAGCCTGCGTGTGACCCCTCGGGACGGCGGGGTGTCGAAGCTCGGCCGGACGATGTGGGGTACGACACGCAGCTACATCGCCAACGCGGTGCGCGGCGTCTCGCAGGGCTTCCGCAAGGAGCTCGAGCTGCACGGCGTCGGCCTGCGCGCGCAGGTCGTGGACCGAGCGCCCGGGCGGAGCGAGCTCGTGATGAAGCTCGGCTACTGTCACGACTCGGTGTTCGCGGTCCCGCCGCACCTGTCGGTGAGCACGCCGACGCCGACGACCGTCGTCGTCTTCGGCACCGACCGGCAGCAGGTCGGGCTCGCCGCCGCGCGCATCCGGGACTTGCGTCGGCCCGACGCGTACAAGGGCAAGGGCGTCAGGTACGCCGCGGAGGTGCTGAGACTGAAGAAGGGTAAGAAGAAATGAGGTTGGAACAGATTTAGGTTGGCTGGCCGCATTAGGTTTGTTTCCTCCCGATTGCGCGCTTCACGCCGAATGCCTTGGCGGTGCCGGGCACGACGCGCTTCGACTCAACCAACAACCATACCGAATTCTTTCAAATACTCTACATGTAGCAGCCAGAGCCATGAGCTTCCTACCAGCTAAACGTCCAGCTAAGAGGAATTGCTACCGTGTTACAGTGTGGTGTTTACCATCAGTTTACCATCACGCGTACACCTAAATAAGTATATAAGGTAGGAAAGCTCGGGCGTGCCCACCTCACGGACTCCTCACGGTCTCGCGAGACCCGACTGTGAACTCGCGTGCCGTTTATTAGGAATAGGAGATCATGTGTTTCAGCTACTAAAGTATGTGCGAGAGTCCGAGATGTGGTGGTGTAATCTTTATTCAAGTCGAGAGACGCGATTAGCTGTCGGCTGTCTTTCCCGTCGAAGGTGCGTTCGTGTCTGGCACACACGTACTTCACACATCACGCGTGACACAGAGCACTAGGAAGAGGATGCACGGAGGCGCGGAGCGCCGACGTGCTCCTCTCCTCCCGAACGTGTCCCCTCGCGCCCCGCGCCGCTTCGACCCCCCGTCGCGCGCCTGGCGAGAGTCCGAGAAGCAGCTCAAGTAAGGTGAACGCATGTACGATTTTCGACAATCGCAGCGTCGCGGCTGAACGGAACGATACCGCGCGGGCGGGGCCCATTCGCTCGATGCAGCAGGCCGCAGCACCGGCCGCAGCACCGGCCGCAGCACCGGCCGCAGCACCGGCCGCAGCACCGGCCGAGCTGGAGCCTGCGACTCCGCCTGAGCCGCCACCGGCTGAGCCACCACCGGCCGCTGCGTTGCCAGCGCCGCCAGCGCAGGCTGACGCGCCAGCTCACGCCGCCGCGCCACCCCCGGTGCCACCGGGGGATATACCGGAGCCGACCGACTTCTTCGACGCAAAGGAGGCGGAGCAGGCGGTGGCACAGTTCGACCCAGAGTCCGGCGTGGTTGACAGCGAGGGGGCTGCCGAGATGGCGATGCTGGTCGCGGTGAGAGTGCGGCCGATGTGGGAGAAGGAGATCGACATGGGCGACTACTCGACGGTGCGCGTGCTCGAAGAGAAGGTGATCGTCGTCATCAACCCGGACTTCGACTTCGAGTACAACCGCAACCGGGCGAAGGAGAAGCGGTACGCCTTCGATATTGTGTTCGACGAGGCCGTTGAGCAGGAGCGCGTGTATCGCGAGACCGCCCGCGGCCTTGTTGGCGGCGTGCTCGATGGGTACAACGCATCGGTCTTCGCGTACGGCGCGACGGGCGCAGGGAAGACGTATACGATGCTCGGGTCGATCGAGGAGCCGGGCGTGATGGTGAACGTCCTTCACGATATGTTTGAGCGGATGGCGAGCGACAAGACCTTCGCCGAGTCGAAGTTCAAGGTGACGCTTTCGTACATGGAGATCTACAACGAGTTGATCAAGGACTTGCTGCTTCCTACGTCCGTCGATCTGAAGCTCAACGAGGATCCTGTTCGTGGGATGGTCGTGCAAGGGATCACCGAGTACGGCGCCAACTCTGCCGACGAGATCCTCGAGCTCCTCCACCGCGGCAACCTCCACCGTACCGTGGAGCCCACGGCTGCCAATCAAGTCTCGTCGCGCTCACACGCCGTCCTCCAGGTCACGGTCGAGAACTCGGAACGGACTGCGCACGTGACGGGGAACGTGCGCATTGGCAAGCTGTCGCTCGTCGACCTCGCCGGCTCGGAGCGCGCGTCGAAGACGGACAACACGGGGCAGCGGCTGAAGGAGGGCGCCAACATCAACCGCTCCCTCCTCGCCCTCGGCAACTGCATCACGGCGCTCGCCGATAAGAAGCGACAGGGGCACGTCCCTTTCCGCGATTCGAAGATGACGCGGCTGCTCAAGGACTCTCTCGGCGGCAACTGCCGCACGGTCATGATTGCGAACATCTCCCCGAGCCACAAGCAGTTCGAGGAGACGGTGAACACGCTCAAGTATGCTAATCGCGCGAAGAATCTGAAGACCCAGGTGGCGCGAAACGTGATGAGCGTCTCTGCGCACATCGCTGAGTATCAGCGGATCATTATGGAACTTCGTAACGAGGTCGCCGACCTCAAGACGCAGCTTGCCGATAGGCCAGACCGCGGGTTGCGCGAAGACACGGGCCCTCGCTCGAAGCAGCGCACCCTCGACTATGTCGACAATCTTGAGAAGCACCACATGCAGAACATCAAGAGCTCGATCCTGCAGGCTTGCACCGAGCGGCGGCAGCTCCTGGGCCAGCTCACCCAGCTCACGGCGAAGCTTTCGGAGGCGGAGGAGCAGGGCGCGAGCTCGTCCAAGGAAGGTGGCAACGGCCCGTCGAAGAGGGACGATGGCGGCATTGCAGAAACGTCGGCGGATGTCGCGGCGCGCGGGACGATGACCTCGGCCGTGCATGAGGAGATCGCCGCGACGCGGCGGGCGCTGCAGGGCAACCAGCAGACAATCATGGATATCGTCCAGACGGCCGTGCAACGAATATCGAGCAGCGAGCGACTCCAGCTCCTCCAGCTGCTCGTGCGTGGCCAGTTCCTGGAGGTCCTGAACGAGCAGCTCGACGGAGAGCTCGCGATGCGCCGCTCGCTCGTCCAGGCAGCGATGGCAGCGGGCGCTCTCGCGCCGCAGCCGGAGCTGATGCGCCAGGCAATGCAGAGCGAGGCATGGCACTCGGAGCACCGACCGGTATCCCGCCAGCCCCCAACAGCCACGCCCCAGCTCCTTCGCAGCGACTTGACCCGACCGTCGACCGCGCCCAGGCGATGGACTTCCACGCGAAAATGGCGGCGAGCGAACTTCTCACGCAGCGCCAGGGGCCATCGATCGCGCAGCTCCTCGACCAAAATATGATCTCGCCGTCGCAGCTGTCGAACTCGCAGAACCTCGGTGAGCTCGTGCGACCGTTCACCAACCAGCGCGGCCGCACTCCGCGCGGCATCACCGACGCCACCCGCGCGGGCGCGTCGTCTGTCCCCGCGGCGCGCCCCGGCGGTGGCGGCGGGGCGGGGCCGAGCGGGGTCCACGGCGAGACGCCAACGTTCCCGGCGCCGCCGCGGCCGCCGGCGGCGTCGCCGTCGCCTCCGGTGGCGGGACGCCTCGAGCCCGCAAGCGGCTCTCGGCCCGACTCGCCGTCGAACCATTCGTCACACTCGCGCGATAGCAGGAGCACGTCGCGCACCGGCGCGGCAAGCAACTCGACGACGGGGCCGCCGCCGGGATCGCTGCAGGCGTTGCGGCGCCGCGGCACGTCTCGCACCACCGGCGGCGGCCGCGGGTCGAACCCCGGCTCGCGCACCTCGTCGATGCCACCGAGCCGCGAGGGCCTGACTGCCGCGCGAGGCCCGGGCGCCGCAGCCCCACGCCACGGCCCAGGCGCCGCTGCCGCTGCCCGCGCCGCCGCCCGTGCCGCCGCTGCGCCGCGTGCTCCGCGCGCCTCTGCGCCCGCGCGCGGCTCGGTGGCGCCGCCTGGCACCACGGGCGTGCGGCGCTTCGGCGGCGGGCGGACGGCGGTGCTACCGGTGGTCGGCCCGTTGCGGACGTCGCCATCGCTCAGCGTCAACGGGCAGGCGCCGGTGCTCGCAACGCCGCAGGCGGGTCGCACCGAGCCGCCGAGTGCCGCGCAGATGGCGATGCAGCGCGCGGCAGCGGCGGCGGCGCTGCGGCCCCCGTACGGGCCCCGTACGCTCGCCGACATTTACGGTGGGACACCGCCACACCACTCGTCGATGCGCACGCACGTCGCAGGCTCTCTGCGCCCTCCGCGCAGCACGCGGCCGGGCGTGCGCGCGAGCGGCGCTTTCGGCAACGCCGCACGTGAATTGAGGCAGCGCCGCCAGAGCTCAGATTCCAGCGCTCGCGAGCGGTCGGCGAGCCGCGACCGGCTGCCGACGGTGCCGACGCCGGCCTTGCCCGTTGCACGACAGGTCAGAGGTCTGGACTCTGTCGCCCAGACCGGCGGGTGAGTTTAATTTTA
>MDTA01094478.1_pt1 | contig 12439 bp, 17 predicted proteins | sample 811151 | NCBI WGS metagenome assembly MDTA01 (sample SAMN05326648, study PRJNA326480) | marine metagenome | isolation source: seawater | place: Indian Ocean: South | collected 2010
AATTCATAAAAATGGAATTAAAATGGTTTCTTACATAAATAATATTGGAGTTATTACAGAAATTATTGGAGTAATTCTTTTGATTTTAATACTTGGCTTTTTAGTAACAAATGGACTAGAGGATTTTACAATTTCAAATATTACCAATAAAGCTAATTTTTCAGAAATAGGATTTGAATCTTTTGCCTTATCCATTCTATTAGGAGCCTGGTGCTTGACTGGCTTTGAGGCAGCTGCAGATATGTCTGAAGAAACAAAAAACCCAACCAAGATTGTTCCTGGTTCCATAGTTAATTCTTTATTAATCTCGGGTTTTTTTGGATTTATAATAATAATTTTTTCTGTTATTTTGCTTCAAAGAGATATTTATAAAAATGGGTCTGAAAATTTTTTGACAGACTTACTTGTTAATGAATTTGGGATAATACTGTATTCTTTAATTCTTTTATTTGTAATTGCAGCAATTTTTGCATGTGCAGTTGCTTGTATGGCCACTGCCTCAAGATTAATTTTTTCAATGTCTAGGGATTCAGTTTTGCCAAATTCAAGTTGGCTTAAGTCAATTGATAAAAATAAATCTCCTGGAAACTCGCTAATACTTATTGGAATTTTAGCAACAATTTTCATTGTTGTTTTTAACAAAATTGAGGTAATAACCAGTGTCTCCGCAATAGCAGGGTATATAGGATATTGTGGAATTATATTCTCGTCATTTTACCTTAAAGATGACATCAAGAGTGTGATTAAAACTTCTAAAACTGTAAAGTTTTTTACTTTAGTTTGGTGTGTGTTTGTTGTGATGTGTTTAATTATTCCTGGTCAATCTATAGAGGGATTTAATTCTGAGTATATCCCAGCTATATCAACTTTAATATTTATAATTTTAGGATTAATTATTTTTAAAATAAATAATAAAAATGCAATACTTTAGTTTACATACAAATGTTAACCAATTAAGAATAGGGAAAGGAGTATCCGTAGGCATAGGAAAAGAACTTGGTAGATATGTTGTTTCAACAATGGAGATTCCATGGAATATTATTAAAAACGATATGGGTAAATCTCCTAAGAAAATTATTAATGTGACCTCTGTAGAAAAACAATGGATTGAGGATCAAATAAAAGAACTTCCTGAATTTGATACAATTGTTGGTATTGGTGGGGGAATGGCTATTGATGTAGCTAAATATATTTCATGGAAATTAGATAAAAAGTTAGTATCGATTCCAACAATTTTAAGCGTAGATGCTTTTACAACACCAGCAGCAGGTGTGAGGGTTAACCATGATGTAGAGTATCTTGGAGTTGCCTCACCTAATCCACTTATAATTGATTATGATTTATTGAGGTCTGCGCCAAAAGAACTCAATATTGCTGGTGTTGGAGATTTATTTTCTATTCATACTGCATCATTTGATTGGCAATATGCAAATTCTAAAGGCAAGTCAGAGTATCCATACAGCCAGCATGCGATTGATAATGGAAAAAAAATCCTTGACTTCATTTATGATAATATCGGTAATATTAAAGAAAACAATGATAATGGATTAAGATCTATTGTTGAAGCGTACATTTCATTAAACACTATTTGCCTTCCAATTGATCATTTTCGTATTGAAGAGGGTTCAGAACATTATCTTTTCTATGAATTAGAGGAAAGACTTAAGCGTCCATTTATTCATGGGAACATTATAGGTCTTGGTATATACTTATTGAGTAGACTTCAAAAAAATGATCCCTTGTTTATCACCAAGATGATGGATGACTCAGGGCTAATTTATCATCCAAACTCCATGAATATAAGTAGAGAAGATTTGAGAGATTCTCTTCTTTCCCTTAAAAGGTATGTAAAATCTAAAGATAAACTTTGGTTTACAATCATTGATGACAGTAACATTGATGAAGAATGGATCAATGAAAATTTAAGTGAATTAAAATTTAAATAATTAGATTCAAAAAAATCTGATATATGATTGCAATCAATAAAAAATATATTCATTAAAATCTAATTTTTTATTAATATGACAATATTCTATGTCTCAAAATATGATTTATTTTAATTTATCTTTTAAAATTTGAGAATACAAAAAAAGTCGATTATTCAAAACTACAATCCTTTGATTGCATATTTTTCTTGATGTACTTTTATATTGAAATTAAAAATATATTAATTTATGAATTTAATCCAAATATTTTTTATAAGCTTGTTTTTGAATACAAATACAACCTTATTCAATGAAGAAATCACTACTGACACTATTATTTCAGCAATTGAAAACAATGATTTCGAATACATTGAAAGAATAATCAGCAAAGGTTTAATTGATAGAAATGGTATGTATGATGGTAAAACTTTATTGATTCATGCCGTTGTTAATGATAATGCAGAAATGATCAATGTTTTAGTAAGAAAAGGTTGCTCTCTCTCCATCCCGGGTGAGGATGGTTATTTACCTGAGGAATGGGCCAGAAAACTCAACAAAATTCATGCATTAGCTGAAATAATTGTTATAACGGCTTGATTTATTTCTTAAAGAATTCTTCTTCGGTTATTTCAAAACCAATTATTCTTTTTGCTCCTGATGAATAATAAAAATCTAAACTATTGTTTTGGTTTAGTAATATAGGCAAACGCTCTGGTGATTCATAGTACCTTGTTAGGTTATGATATTGGTAAATGAAATGCCCCACCGGTAAGTTTTCAAAAGTATACTTTTCAAAAGCTCTCAAGTATACATGAGTTATATAATGCCTCCCACCATCTCTAAGAGTAACTATTAAGTCCTCATCAACTTTACTTTCAACATTTAGTTTTGTATTGGATACTAGGTTGACTTGCTCTTCAGGATATCTGTTTTTAAAAATTTTTTCTCCTGTTAAAGGTCTTTGAGAACATACCATCATAGTATTAAATGTGAGTAGTAATAACACTATAATCTTATTATTCATGATTATTAAAATTAATTTATTGTAAATTGTTCACCAAATTTTTTATATGTCTGTCACTTTTTGGTTCAATGTATTATTTTTTCTAGTAATATTTAACTATGCTTTTTCATCAATATTAGAATATATTAACGATAAAAGTTGGAAAGATGATATTCCTGAAACCTTAAAAAACTTTTACTCTAAAGAGAAATATAAAAAAGCAAAGAATTATAAAATACATACCAGTAAAGTCTCATTAATTTCTTCTACTTTATCATTTGTCATTACAATTATAATTTTGTCAACAGGTATTTATGGTTTTGTTAGTGACAAATTGCTATCAGTTTCAAATTCAATTTTTATTCAATCTGGAATTTTTTTCTTTATTTTTTATTTAATTAATTTGAGTATTTCCATCCCTATTCAATACTATTCAACTTTTGTAATCGAGGAAAAATTTGGTTTTAACAAATCATCCAAACAGCTATTTTTTACTGATCAAATCAAAAGGTTTTTAATGACAATTTTAATTGGCAGTATTTTATTGTATTGTGCAACCTATGTTTATTCCATCATTAAAGAAGGTTTTTGGATATTTTTATGGATTGGATTATCCTTATTTTTAGTTTTTTTTAATTCATTTTATGCTTCTTTAATAGTTCCAATTTTTAATAAGCTTACACCTATTGATGATGGTTCGTTAAAAACTAAAATTCAAGATTATTCAAAAAAAATAGGATATTCTTTAAAAAATATTTTTATAATTGATGGCTCAAAAAGGTCATCCAAAGCTAATGCTTTTTTTTCAGGATTAGGGCCAAAAAAAACCATAGCTTTATATGATACTTTAATTGAAAATCATACAGATGAGGAGCTAGTAGCAGTTCTTGCCCATGAAGTAGGGCATTATAAGAAAAATCACATTTCAAGGGGTTTATTTTTGTCTGTATTGCAAATAGGTTTGATTAGTTACTTGTTTGAGCTTTGTACCAATCAAGTTGAAATTTCGAACGCACTTGGAGGTGAATTTAAAACTTTCCATCTGGGACTTATTGGTTTTAGTTTATTATATTCTCCTATTTCAATATTAACCGGTGTATTAATGAATATGTTAAGTAGAAAAAATGAGTTTGAAGCTGATAATTATGCAAAATCAACTTATAACGGGGAGTATCTTTCTATGGCTTTAAAAAAGTTATCAGCCGATAATCTATCAAATTTATATACTCATCCATTATATGTCTTTATTCACTATTCCCATCCGCCATTAATTAAAAGACTTGAGGCTTTGTCGAAGGATAAAAACTAAAATCATCTTTTTTTATTTTTTAATTTTCCTTTGTAAGATTGAAATAATATTATTTTCTTCTTTGAATTAATAAAAAAGACTCCTATTAATAAAATAAATGAGGCTAATATGGTTTGAGACGTTATGTTTTCATCTAAAAAATACCAGCCAAGTATAATCGCAACTATAGGGTTTACATAATTACTTGTCGATACCTTTTCTGGTGAAACCATTTGTAAAAGGTAATTAAATGATGTGAAAGCGACTATACTTCCAAAAACAATTAGAAAAATTAAAGATGTTTTAGCTGTATAACTCCATTCGGCAGGTGATGACCATCTCTCTCCAAACATTATACTGCCAAAAATTAAAAAAACACTGGCAAAAATCATTTGATATGCAGTGTTAACAAATGAATTGTCAGGGAGTTCAGCTTTTTTTACAAATATACTTGCAACTCCCCATCCTATCATACAAAGAAAAATCATGAACATTGCGCTGTAAGACTCTTGATTTGTAATAATTTCATCCTGATTAACAAGTAAAATCATTCCAAAAAAACCGAAAACAACCCCCATAAATGACAAGAAACTTATTTTTTTTCCATTAATTATTCTCATTAAAATTAAAACAACTAATGGTTGTAACGAGGTCTGTAGTGCCGCTAAGCTTGAATCTATGTATTGAAGTGCCCATACAAGTGCTCCGTTCCCAAAACCTAAAAACAAAAATCCAGCTATGCAGCAATTAATTGCTTGTTTGAAATTTATCTTAATTGATAAACCAAAAAACTTAGACAAAATTAACATTAGAACTGCTGAGATAGAAAAACGAATTGAAGCTAACAATAAAGGAGCAATTTCCTTTACTGCAATTTTATTAAATAGGTAAGTGGATCCCCAAATAATATAGATGGCTAAAAATGCAAGAATTATTAAAATAAAATTCTTATCATTTTTATCTTTTTGATTTAAAGCGGGGCTTGTTTTCATACTAAATCAAATCAAAATATTTAATAATTATTTTAAGATTTTTTTTATGTAAATTTAATTCATTTTAAATTATAATGACTATGAAAGAGTGGTGCAAAAAATATCTTGGTTTGTTTGGTTTTGGAGTATTACTATTTGGTGTTTTAATAACTATAATATCAAACTTTATTCTTGGTTATGAAATAGATTCTAATATAGCTATGGGTAGTTTTGTGATAATGGCTGGAGCTCAAACAATTCAAGACATACTAAATGAAAAGTATTTCACAAAATATTCAAAAAAGATAAAAAATGGAATTATTATTTTTATTATTATTTCGACTTCATTAATATTTCTAGTTCCATTAATCTTATTATAGTTTTCTCATCTGAAATTTAGTATGTAATTTATTATATTTATATGTATAATTTAAAATTAAAACTATATAAATGAAAAAATTATCAATATTAATTGTCACATTAATTTTTATAGGTTGTGCTGAAACTAATACCGAAACAGTATCAACAATAACTGTTAATGATGAAAAAAGTGAAAAAGTATCTATGATGATGAAAAGTTACGTAGATAATAATTTTGATTTAAGTGTTGTCTCTGAGGATGCTATAATTAAATTCAACAACCTAGTTTATTCTAAGGAAGAGTTCAGTAATCTAGGAAATTTGCATCATGCTATGTTTGATAACATTATTTTCCCCCCAGGTTGGATAGAGACAGTAAATTACATTGGCTCTGACGTTAAAAATGGTGGAGGTAAATATACAGAAAGCTATGGAGAAGTATGGACTAGTCAATGGTCTGATTGGTCAGCTGTTTCAAAGATTTCTGGAGATACACTTTCGAACCCAAGTTTCTTTGGATATAAATGGGAGGGAGAAAAAATAGTTGAAATAAACGCAATTTTTTCTGATGACGCATTTAACAAAGAGCTTGCTGCATTTAATGAAGCCAATAAAGAATAAAATTTCTTAAGAAAATAATTCCTCTAGTGAAGCAAAAAGCAATTATTAACCAATAGTTGTAAACAGTAACTAGAGGTTTTTTTTACTATAGAAAATACTTATATTAATATAAGTTATAAGTATTATAAATCATTGATTTACAGCATACTATTGCATAAGTTTGAATGTTTTAAAATTTGTTTGTTCTTTTATTCTTGGGAATTGGCTTTCATTTTAATAGTAATAGTGTATGTAATTTTTAATTGATTTTTGTCTATTCCCAAGAATTTTCCATTTTACTTCTTTTATTACAAACTTTCAATTTAAAAGTATATATACTACATTTATTGATTATTAATTAAAATCAATTCAAAATGAAAAAACTATTATTTATTACTTTTTTGTTTTCTGTACTTTTTTTATCAGCGCAAACAACAACAATGATTGCTGTTGTTCTTGAAAAAGGTAAAGAAGATGATTATTTAAAATATGAAAAAAATTGGAATAAAGCCGCCCAACAGATGGTTGATGATGATCTAATTTTACAATGGTCTGTATGGAAAAGAACTCCAAGAGATGGAGATGATAATTGGGCACAATATTACGTATTTAGACGTACTTCTAAGGAACAAGATTCAAGAGAGACATCAACTCAGATGTGGGATAATTCAATAAAAAAGGCATTCAAAGGAAAAAGTAAAAGAACTATTGATAAGTTGCTTTCGAATGAAGGTATAGTCAAAGAAAGTAGAAATAGAATATATAAATGGGTTGCTGGAACTGGTTGGTTAGGATTGGAATGGGAGTTAGGAGATAAAGGTTATTTTCATTACATGACTCAGAAAAATGATGATTTTATTGCATATGAAAATGCAGTATGGAAGCCTATCGCTCAAAAACAAATACTTGATGGATATAGAAAAGCATGGGGTATTGCTGAGATAATTAGTACAAATGATGCAACCAAAGCGTTAAAATCAACATCCACTCATATAGCTTTTAATTTTATGACCAAAAAAGAAAATATCCCACAAACTAAATTTCCTGATGACTTTCTTAGTCAAAAAGCTTTGGAGGGAATGCAGAATTCAAGAGATATGATGCCTGCCGAAGAACTTACTTTGGTTTATTCAACATTTTAACTCTTTCATTTATAATTTAATTCCTCATTAAATTTTTTAATGGGGAATTTTAATTTTATACATTTAAATAAATTATTAAAATGAAAATAATAAAACTGGTGTTTATTTTTGTTTTTTTTGTCCTTGCTTTATCCAGATGTGAAAAAGACGGTGATGAATTTTCAACAAATCTAGAGACCACCTATTTTGTTGAAGAATTTATCTCTTTAGGTTACGATCAAGATATTGATCAGCTTGTAGATGATGCTTTCTATGACAACTTTTCATCCTCTAGATTCTCACCCTTATCTAGTGACCCAAAAAAGAAATTTAAAGACGATAAATACGGTAAGTGTGCTACCATTGAATTAGATGAAATAAATAAAATTAAAATCATATCATTTGATGGTGAGTGTAAAGGTAAAAATGGTCAGATTAGAAAGGGTAAAATCATCATAAAATATTCAAAAATAAAAGGTCAAATTGGAAGTTTTAGACAATTAGAATTTGATAATTTTTATATAAATGAAGTCTTAATTGAAGGAATTAGAAAACATGAGGTTGTTAATATTGATGATAATGGAAATAAGACTTTTCATATGAGTTTTAATGATGGAAAAATGACATATCCTGATGGAAGTTTTTCTACTAAATCTAAGAGTATTACCAAATATGTTTTATATGAAAATAAAAAACGTGTATCTACAACAATAACTGGAGGTGCAAATGGTATAAATTCAAATGGAAAATTGTATTTAATGGAAATAACGACCCCTATTGTCTTTTTAAGTCAATGTTCTGAAGATTTAATTCATAATAAGGGAAAAATTCCAACATCAGGAGTGAAGAAAATAAAAAAAGGTAATCAAGAAATGATTGTTGATTTTGGTGATGGAGAATGTGACTTTAAAGCTGAGGTATCTAAAAATGGAATTACTGAAATCATTGACCTTAAGAAAATTCAAAGAAAAAGAAAGTTCAAAAAATTAAAACCTTAATAACTGATAATTTTAAATGAGTCAAACACAATTACTTTTTTTTTCTTTTATTTTTTTTATTAGTTGCTCAAAAGATGATTCTGATTCAAATCCTACCACCGATAGTTTGTATGGATTAAAGCAAGAAGATATTAACCAGGCACTAATTATTCATAACAATGCACGTTCCGAGGTTGGTGTGCCTAATTTAAAGTGGTCAACCTCCTTATCTAAAGATGCTTCCGATTGGGCAGCTCAAATGGCCGCAGAAGATCGGATGTACCATTCCTCTAATGATGATCGAACCGGACAAGGAGAAAATTTATATTACACGACTGCGACTGATTCTCTAACACCGGCAAGAAAAGCTTCTCAACTTTGGTACGAAGAGATTGAATTATATACTTATTCTCCTATTTTATCTGGGGAAAATGATTTTTATGAGATTGGTCATTATACACAAATGGTATGGAAGAATACTGAGGAGGTTGGAATGGCTATGGCAGTTTCTGCCTCTGGTAAAACATATGTTGTGGCCAGATACTCACCTGGGGGAAATTATAAAGGTGAATATCCATACTAATTATGCTTAACTTTTCAATTTTTTCATTTCTACTCCTTTTAGCTACCGTTTATTACATAGTTAAATTGGTATGGTTATGGCAAGGAGACAAACCAGTAAAAATTAAATTTTATTTTACAATTTATATGTCTTTTTTATTTGCTATTGCATACTTTTTGACCCTTCAGCTTGACAAATAATTTTATTATTAATGGATTTATTTCTTGAGCTTAATAAAATTTCAAATCTTTTAATGGTTGGGATTTCATTATTAGTTCAGGTTATTATATATCCTTCATTTAAAGATTTTGAATATAAGAATTTCAATAAATTTCATTTTTCGTATTCAAAAAAAATGTTTTACATCGTTGCTCCAATAATGCTGACAGAAATGTTTTCATCAATTTTTTTAATTATCAAATTTCAATCTGTTTCAATATTAATGTCAAGTATACTCTTATTTTTTATATGGATTATCACTTTTTTATTTATTGTTCCAATTCATAATCATTTATCATTACAACACGATAATATAAAAATCAATACTCTTTTAAAATTAAATGCTCTCAGAACATTTTTTTGGATTTTAAAATACCTGGTGATAAGTTTGTATTAATATATAAAAATGACTAGAAATATATTTTTGTTACTTACAATTATATTTTTTTCATGCGAAAAAGATGATATTGAGACTTCCTTTCTTGAAACTCATTCTGAAAAAATGTGGAAACTTATTGAAGATGATAGATACAATTCAATAAATTATGATGAACATATAGGCTTTTCAAATAATAAATCGGATGTCTTAGTATATAGAACTAACTATTATAACACTGGTTTTGGAGGTAGTTGTATAAAATTTAAAGAGGGAGAAACTACAATTCCTATTTCACAGTGTGGTATTTTAGATGATGATGGATTTTATAATTACGGAGAATCAATAATTATTTATTCTATTATAGAAAATAGCTCTAATCTACTTGTGATAGATGATTATTTGATAGATTTTAGTTGTGAGTCATTGATTAAAGAAACTTCTAGAAGATCATATAATATTGATGGTGGTTTTCTTTTTGAAAATAATACAAGTGGTTCAAAATCATATATTAGAAAATATTCACTATCCGATAATTCGTATATTGAACTTTGTCAATAAACCCTCAAAAAAATAAACTAAATAAAATTTATATGATAAATGATCTAAGTAAAAAATTTTTTGATGAAAATGGCTATTTAGTTATTAAGGATGTAATATCTAGTGAAGAACTAGATTTTTATGATAAGACATACAACGCTTTCATTAATAATGAGTTTGATATTGAAAATTTAAGAAGTGATCTTTCTGGAATCAATGATGATGAGGAGTATATAACTCAAATAATGATACCATCAAAGGTTTATCCAGATTTACTTCTAAAACCTATTCATACCAAAGGATCCAAAATTGCAACCGAATTATTAGGAGATGATATTATATTAGATTTTGATATGCTTATAAACAAACCTCCAAAATCAAACAAGGTTACACCATGGCATCAAGATGCAGCTTATTGGATTGATATGCCAGATAAAAGAGCCTTAAGTATTTGGTTTGCAATAGATGATGCAACCATTGATAATGGATGCATGTGGTACACCCCAAAATCACACTTATTTCCTGTAAGAAAACATTTTCAACCAAATTCAGGTGGTGCACTTCAATGCAAGGGTGATGAAAGTGAGAGTGTTTCTGTGCCTCTTAAAAAAGGTTCGTGTGTTATTCATCATGGTCAGACCCTGCATTACAGTAGAGGTAATAAAACAGCTCATCACAGAAGGGCCTTTATATTAAACTTTAGACCCTCCACAATGGTTGATTTGGAGCGAAAAATGGGTTTTGATCATTCTGGGAATAGAGAGGTAAGGAATGGATAATCATTAAATTTGACTGTTGGATTCCAATAATCAATAATTAGTAAAATTAGTAATTTGAAAAATTTATAAGGATTTAAAAAATTTAAAAAAAAATATATGAAAAGAAAAATTAATGCAATTTGGAAAGGTAATGGTGCAAATGGTGATGGAGTTTTAAGTGCTCAAAGTGGTGCATTTACAAATATGCCATATACTTTTAAGACAAGGTTTGAAAATGATAATGGTTTACTTGGCACTAATCCCGAGGAACTAATTGCAGCTGCACTAGCTGGCTGTTTTAATATGAAATTGAGTTTCGTTTTAAATGAATCTAATTTTAACCCAGAGGAGCTTAATACAGATGCCGTGTTAACATTCGAAGATGGAAAAGTCATTTCAATTGAGTTAAACTTAAAGGCAAAAGTACCTTCAATAAATGAAGACAAATTTATTGAGCTAGCCCAGGAGGCAAAAAATAATTGTCCTGTTTCAGGAGTTTTAAATTGTGAAATAATTTTGAACTCATCTTTAGTGTAGACTTTTATTTTTTATTCTTTAAAATTTCATTTTGTTGTTTTAGTATCAATTTTATTTCATCCAGTAGAATTATATTTTTGGGGGTTGAAACTGATTTATCTTTCAAGTCGTCTGCTTTGTTTTTTAGTCTATTAACGAACTTTACTACAACAAAAATTGTAAATCCAACAATTAAAAAATCAATAAGCGTCTCCATGAAAAGACCATATTCGATTGAAACTTGACTGTAATTCTCGGTTTCATTACGTAGAATTAATTTTTTTTGATTAAAGTTAATCCCTTCTGATAAAAGTGATAAAGGTGGACTTAAGATATTTTTAACTAATACATTTATAACATTATTGAATGATGCACCAATAATAATTCCAATGGCCATCTCTATCATATTACCCTTTATTGCAAACTCTTTAAATTCATTTATTATTTTCATATTATTCATCTATTTTGTGATAGTTAATAAAAAAAGGCTCACTATTTTAGCAAGCCCTTGTGGGTGTTACTGGATTCGAACCAGTGACTTCTACCCTGTCAAGGTAACACTCTGAACCAACTGAGTTAAACACCCTTTTGTAATATTATTATTTAAATGCTCTTATTATAGAAGCACCTAAAATTTCCAAAATATAAATAAAAATATTTTTATTTATTAATAAATTAATTAAATAATATATATTGACTCTAATTTACACTTATATTTAGGTTTCGTATTAAAAATACAACACATAAACTGTGAAAAGAAGAATTTTAATTTATCCAGCAATCATTCTATTTTTTTATTTATTTCGTGCAATTGATTTATTTCCTTTTGAAACTAATTTTGATTTTACCTCTTGGGAGAGAGAGAAAATAATCAGATGGATTATATTAAGTCTTATTGGTATATTAGCTGAAGAGTATTTTATAAGAAAAAACGCATCTAAACTCCAGTAACTAAATCTTTGTGAAAAAGCTATTAAAAATTAATCCACAATATCCAATAAGTATTGGACTCATTATAATGGTCATAGGAGGAGTTTTTTTTGATATAACTGACGATTTAGGTTTTGGGATTACTTTATTAGGTTCATTTATTACAATTAAAGGGGCTGTAATAGGTTTTATTCAAAGAAATAAAAGGATATGAAAAAGCTATTATTACTTTTATTTATAGTTCTTTTTTCATGTTCAAAGGATACTCCTCCCTCATTTTTAGTAAGTATTAG
>MDTA01005982.1_pt1 | contig 12438 bp, 8 predicted proteins | sample 811151 | NCBI WGS metagenome assembly MDTA01 (sample SAMN05326648, study PRJNA326480) | marine metagenome | isolation source: seawater | place: Indian Ocean: South | collected 2010
CCGGGGTCGAACTTGGCTTGGGTGAACTTTTTGATATTGAGAGCCGAGTCGGCTTTGACGGTGGTTACGGTTCCATTCGACAAAAGCAAAATGATCTTGGATGCAGGTCCTGTCTTAACCGTATGTCCATCAAAGAGAATTCCGCCTGCCTTGACGCTTCCTGGGGGTAAGGCGACCTGTGTGGCATTGTTGATGACGGTGACTTGCCCTTCAAGACCGGCAATGATGATCGCTCCCTTCGGTTCAATTGTTTGGACTTCCTGTTGTCCGACAAGTGGAGAAAAGAATAAAAAGGGGAGAATTAAAAAGATCGTGCTTTTATTCATAATAGTGAGTTTTAACGGGTAACGAGTTAGTCCATGAGATATTTAGCGCAAAGTCGATAAAAAATACGTAGAAAATGATTTTATTGAATAATTTTGTAAACTTTCCCCCAAGGGGATGAATAAATCTTTTCAAAAGTCTCAGTGGGCAGCTCTTCTCGAAGAAATCCCTTAACGAGTATGCTGTCGAATATTTCCTGATCCATGAAAAACCAAGCCTGACGCAGTCCGTAACCTTTGGACGGAATTTGTAATTTGACTCCCCCTTCAACGGTCTCATGCGGGTTCATACCGGTTGCTTGAGACAAAAGACCCAGTGGAATTCCAAATTGAGATGCAATTCGATTGATTTCAAGTCCCCCTTCGGGCACTTCATATGGGGTTCCGCTCATAAAATAAGGCAAATTCGTTTGTACGAGATGAAAACCCGCATCCTTTTTGCCTTGAGCCGGCAATTTCATCATTTTGCCTGATTTTTCATCGTGCACGTTCCTATGAAAGGCAAATGGCACCGGATCCTTGAGGCCCGGGACTGAGGCCAGACTCGTGCTTAAGTCCGCTTCAATCCTGTACCCTCCACGCATGGAAAGAACGAGCTTTGATCCCTGGCTAGTCACCCAATCAGCTTGGGCCATGTAAGGTTGACGAATGGGCAGAGCTCCCTTTGAGAACGCAGGATGAGAAAACGCTCGCGAGTCATACCGGTCGAGAAGAAACCTCTTGGCAAAGGTTGAATGGAAGGTTTGAGAACTGAAAATAACCAAATCGTTCCTACCCTCCACAAACAAAAGGCGCCGGGAGGAAAGATTGTTAGGGTTTGCTGCAATTTCCAATCCATCCACGTTGATTGATCTGACCATTTTAGCAGGCTGTAGATCATCCCTTACAGTCCATAGTTGTCCATAACCAATCACACCCGATCGATCACCTTCAAAACGCAGGTTTCCCCGACGGTCGATGCGATAACCGTCATCAAAGACAATGGAACTCCCCTCCCTACGCCCATTACGCAAAATCTTCATTGGCGGTTCTCCGGATGCATAGGTCTTTTCATAAAAATTTTTGTCAAAGTATAAGTTTCGGGAACTAAAGCTGAGAATGGTTGGAAAAATCCTCATGATCTCGTATGGCATGAAAAGGAAGACTTCTCTGGTTTTCGCGGGCGCACGGTAGGAAGCTTGACTAAGATCATCAAGCAAACCCTGATAAAGAACCAAATCCGGGCTTCCATCTTTGAAAATAGCTTGGACCGCAGTGGAATAGGTCTTGGCGCCAGACTCCCTTTCCTCTTGTAGGCGAACGTAGGTCTCAGTTTTCAAACGCGCCAGATTCTTGGCCCGAATGGCGGATTGGGATCGCAGGATTTCCGATGTCAAATAATTGTCAAAAGTTTGATGAGCTGGCGATGTGAAGGTTCTGGTGTCCCCATAAAACCAACAACCGGAACCGTAGTCCCACCACGTCACCACAAAATCCTCAGGAGCGGAGACCTCATCCAAGGCTTCCAAAACTTCAATTGTCTTGGTGGGATAAACCACGTGTGAATTGTAATTCTTGGCATGCTGAACGTTAGGCCAAGCCATGAAAGCAACCATCAAAACTGCCAACGAATAGGCAATGATCTTCGAATGTTCGTGAGTGAGATTCGCCTTGGGTGAAGATTCCCGGATTTTTCTCACTAAAAGCCAAAGAATAAACAATAATAGAAAGCACACCCCTAGAGAAGCTACGTTCCCCACATGCACCGTAAATCTCAGACCGACCACCCCCTTGAAGCAAAGATAAGCGATTGCGACAAAGGGGAGACAAAGAGAAAACTCCCAATACCTCAAGATCAATAGACCCAATCCAAGCAACCCGATGAGCGCCGTGGGAATGAGAAATGCCTCATCGGATTCCTTGGCTGGCAGGCAACGAGGACATGAACAGGTTGGAAGATCCGATAAAATTCGGTTTCTCACTACTTTGGGAGGAACTTCACTTGCCTCTCTCACAGTGGAAAAAACATCCAAATATTTTAAGCTATATCCTTTGTCCTTGGACACAGTCTTCATGGCAACGCCTTCGCCAGCGGAGACGTAGCGTTCGAACTTGGCCAAAAACTGAGATTTCAAATCTCCGCTCAAGGCGGAAAAGCATAGTGTGGCAAAGCAAAGGAGCGGAAGGAGCAAAGGACTCGCCTTTTTATTTGCGAATTGAACGAAGACGTTGGCTCCATCCGGGTCTTTCTCGGACTTGAATAAACCGAGGACTCCAAAAAACACAACGAGCATTCCGATTCCCAGGAAAAACCTAAGAGGGTTTTGCTCGATCAAGTTACCGTAGGACCAGGACTCACCGTAGCCGGCAAGAGCCATGAGAATGAGAGACTTGAAAGTAAAAGATGAACTCTTGTGAACCAACGCTTTCTTTATTGAGCGACGATGCTTGAAACCAAGATCAAGAAAAAACAAGATCAGGCGATAAGCTACGAAAGCCCCAATTAATGCGCCCGTTATCGCCTGGCCCGAAACGTAAAAAAAACGATACAGGTATAAGATTAAAGCCGCCGAGAACACAAAGGTGACGGACTCCTTTCGGCAGGCTGCAAAAAGGGCAAAAAGAGCGAAAGCCGGTATAGTGATGGAAAACATATCGGTATCGTAATAACCGGCCAAGGTACGGTTGTAGTAGCTATGAGTGACTCCGGCAAGACATGCGGCCAAAAAGCCCCACAAGGAAGACCCATACAGCCGTCCGATTAAAACAATCGGGATGCACACCAAGCCCGAAACGTAAACGGGCAACCAAAGCAGCAACGATTCAATGGTTAGAAAAGGAAATATCTTTAGTAACAGATAAGGAAGAACCGTTATCATTCCATTCTTCCATACACTCGGCACAAGATCATTGTCCTGATGCATACCTAAATGAGCCTTCTGTAAAATGCTTCCGAAATAAAAGCTGTCATGAGTGTTCGGCAGGGCGACACCATCTCGAACCATGCCTTCTCGGGCATAAGTCAAAACCCCATCTTCGTTCAGATACTGTTCCTGAGCGAAATCAATCCATTCCAATCGAACCGTGAAGCTGAAGAGGTAAGAAAGGACAATGAACAAAAAGGTGATCCACCAGGGAGCTCGATCCTTAGGTAATTCTACTAAACCCTTGAAAAATCCCCGTTCGCTCACGATCCCGGAAAATCCTTGTGCGGTTTCCCCTTCATCACCTTGATTGGTAAGATTATCGGACTTGGTTTTCATTTGAATAAGGAAGAGAAGCAAGCAGGAGCTTGTTTCGAACCTTATCGAAATTTGTTATTTAAGCCAAATAACTTTTTAGAGAGGGAGGAAAGCAAACCATTGGTCTTTTCAGAAGCGAAGGAATTCCCAAGGATCGTGCGGGAACCCCCATGGATACGAGAACCAAGGTTTTTAACGTGAAAGGCATAGTCGTTGTTGACCATAATCCCCAACAATTCACCCTTTTGCGAAAAAACCAAATCTCCCTTTCCGGGGTCAAAAGATCCCGTGATGAAAGCGAAATGATTATGTTTCACCTTTATGTACCTGGAGTCCTTATCGTCACGAATGAAATCGGTCTGGCCGAATCGTCCCTGCTTGGCATCCACCACCACCGCTTCGGAAAAAAGGTAAGGATTGGTCGGTGCCTCGAAAATTTCGATGGAGGATTCCTTTTTCAAGGTAACCGGATTAAGATAAAGCGGAACGATCAAAATTCTCGGATCATCCATAAAGGCAATTTCCTTTACAGGAATGGGCGCTTTCAGTTTTGGACTGGTGATCTCTCCGGACACGCTCACCAACTTTCTCGGACGTGGTGAAAGCCTGAAGGGGCTTTCCTTGGCATGAACGAGAGAATAGGCAAAGGAACCGTCTACCATGATGATGGTATCCATCGAAAAGGTCTCCTCCTTTTGAGCTCCAAGGAAGCCACCCTGATGAACGAAGTTCAATTTCAACCTGATCTTATTTTCGTCATACCGGGTGAAGATTTCATTCACCGAGCGAACTTGACGATCGTTGAGTTTCCTGAAGTTTTCCTTTTGCACCGCCGCAGTCTCCTCCACTTCCTTCTTAATCGATTCGACTTGGTCACCCACTCCCGCAACTTCCTCGCTTACTCCAACAACGGTTTCCTTAACGCCTGCCATTTCCTCCCCCACTCTCGATACGTCCTTTTTGACGTTACTGACCTCTTCGGTGACGGTGGAAATTTTTTCACCCACACCAGCAAGACCTTGACCGACAACTTTCAGATCCTTTCCGACTCCCTCCAATCCTTGATTTAGGGAATCAATCTTCTGATCAATCTTGGAGGTGGACTCAACCAAAGCGTCGGATCTCCTTTTCTCCGCGAGCAACATTGCCTTTGCTTCTGCGGCTGCCCTTTCCTCCGCCTTAGCTTTCTCTTGCGTTGCAGCCAATTCAACCTTTACGGATTCCGCCTCTCTCTGGGTCTTTTCCTTCAACGCAGCAAGTTCATCCGATTTTCTTTTAGCCTCCGCGAGATTTCTAGCCAAAAGCTCCAATTCCTTTTGGGAAGCGGCGTTGTTTTTCATCAACTCCTCTCGTTTGCGTTCTATTTCCTCACGCTGGGCTTCAAGTTCCTCGGCCTCTTGCTTCGCTTCCTTGATCGCTTCCTCATTGCCGGCAATCACGGCGTCTCTTGACTCAATTTCCCTCTCTTTCTCCTCAAGTTCTTTTTTCCGTTGGGCGATTTGCTCTTCCAGTTCGAGCTTCTGTTGAACAAGGGTATCCTTGTCGCTACTCAAGTTCTCCAGCAGAGTCTCATTCGTCGCTTCAAGTTCCGCGACCACGTCATCGTAGTTTTCTCCATCGGAAATTCTTTCGACCACTTCCTTGGAAACCACCTTTTGGTCATCTTGGGCAATCACCGCTCCCTCAGGCACATCGAAACGCGCCAATGCGAGGATGCTAAGAAGAAGGAAATCGCAAACTACGAGCAGAAGGCTACGGTTCATACCTCTTTTCGCCGGCTTGTTTGACGAGCAAGTGGTTACGATAGGGGCGAATTATGGTGATTTTGAGTGCGGCTACGAATAAGATTCCAAATAGCGTCGAAGTGTAAGCGCCAATGAGAGCATCCTGCTTAACGTCCAAAACCAGCAGCAGTATAAGAGACATAACCGTACCGCCCAAGCCGACGTACAGGCCCAAGTCAAATAGGTTTTCCTCGTTGTCCAAAAGCCCTAATTTCAAGCCCGCTTTCAATTCCTCGTTCTTAATTTGGGAGACCCGGGAAAGGCAATACATGAATATGACAATCTGAATCAGCAGGAAAACACCTGCTACGATTGCAGTAACGATGGTAAGATTTTGATCCGCCATGGATTCCTCATTGGCGTAGGCGAGAAGATTCGCAAGCGCAAAATCAAATCCAGCAACCGAAACTTGGCCTCTCGGCGACTGCAAAAGCGTTGGTTCGAGAATCAAAATGGACAATAAACCAAGTAAAGCAGCGCCCGAAACCCTTCTTGACCAACGTAAAAAGAAATGACTCTCGGATCTCTGGTAATTTGGTTTGGGCAGAATTTTGGCAATAAAAAGAATGAAAAAGAAAAAAGAGGAAATAATTAAAAAGTTCTTTAGAAAAATTGCGAAGTCGCGGTGACTATGGGACAGATGCGTCAAAACGTTTCCTCCCAAAATCGGGAAGACCTGAGCCACGAGTGACTCAAGAGGACCATCATCGTGTATCGGTCTATTAAGTTCTAGGAGATGCTGAATAGCGCCCTGACCATAGCTCATGGCAGTTTTCAGGTCTCGAAGAGCGGCAACCGCAGCATCCTCATCACCATCCTTCACAAACACCGGATAACTCTTTACGAATCGATAAATCCCATCCGGGTCACCCGACAATAGTGTTCCCGCATAGATGATCTGAAGTTCCTTTTCGAAATCATTCTGAGCCACTTTCTTTTCCTCAACGAGGAATTTGAGTTTTTTTACAGCGGATTCTCTCTCCCCCACAGGCAGGAAACCCAATTCACGCTCGGCAGCCTTTATCCTGCCAATCGATTCGGAAAGAGGGCGGTTGCGCATCCGGATCAAAGCCGCCAAATCAAAGACACCCTGAAGATCGGGACATGCCTGAGTGAGTTCCGCCATTTGCATTAGGTTCATCTTCCTGGCAAGTTGATGAGCTGCCCAATAGAAGGAACGGATTCTTTCCTTCGCGGGAAAATCTCCTGAAAGGGCCTTCTGCGACAAACGCCCAATCTCAAAGGTGGCATCCGCGGAGTAGTATTCCTTTTCCAAGGACATGGCGGTGCCGACCATCATAGGAACAAGAATCGGATAGGGAAGCCAACGCCCATGCTTTTCGAGAACGCCTGAATCGTTAAGGATTCCTCCAATTATGGCCAAATAACCGCCATCCTCCGTCCTCCCTATCTTAAGCAGACCCATTCTGGCGGACATTTCCTTAAAATCGATTTCAGGAAGCGAGTGATTTCCATCCAAGTCTACAATTTCCGTATCCGTACCAAGTTTCGTTGCCTGAAACCATTCGGCTTTGGATGATAAAGCGGATAGATTTTTCCGGGCAGTCGCCAAACACGAATCTCTGATTTCAGCCTCCGAAACGTTATCGTCAAATTCGTTTGAGGACTTGATCCCCACGGAGAGAAGTACGGAACGGTTTGGAAAAAAGGGAAATTTTTCGAGTTTCGCAACCTTGACACCGGGAAAAGCGCTTATCTTGGGTTCGGACAACAACCGAGCCCAAAAGTTGCCCGGTCGCCCTTCGGTGGGAATTGCGTTCAAAACTGCCAATACGTTGTCGTTTGAACTGTTTTCCTGCAATCGTTGCCTCAAATCCCCTCGGGTGGTGGCTCGGTTATAAACAAAAAATGCCTCAAATCTTCCACGATTCAAATTGAACCTATCCAACCCCCCGAAATACTCGCTGAAAGTGAGCATGTCGAAAATGCTGCCTCCTCCGGAAATCGCCAATTCGGGATGCTCCTGCTTTTTTGATCGGATGACTTTGGAAAATTCTTCTCTTTTGCCAATGGAAGCCAAAGGCAAAAGCATATCCGCGGGACCCAAATTATTTTGTCTAAACTGACGGACGATTTCCTCCTCTATCGATTTGGTTCCCTCTCCCACATCTCTCAGCGCGGTTTCAGAAACGGTCGAAAAATACACCGGAAAGCCAAAGCCCAACACACCCAAAACAAGAGAAATCGGTAAAAAAATCGCACTTCCCAACTTTCTCTTGTTTAATGATTCCATCTGCTGCAAAATGATGGTTTTGTTATTGATGAGATTTCGCTCATAGGCAAACGATAATTATTCACTTACTCACCAACCACACAACGCGACCGAGGCAGATAGACCGAAAAGGCTCAAAGACCATGTCCTTGCGAATCACCCAATACGGCGAAGCCATACTCCTCCAAAAGGGAAAAGAGATCGTTTCCTTCGACAAAACCCTTTCCTCTCTTGCCAATGAGATGCTGGAAGCAATGGATGAGGCGGAAGGCATCGGATTGGCGGCTCAACAGATCGGTCAGGCAATTCGCTTTTGCGTGGTCGACGTTCCCGAACATCCGGATTATCCCATAAACTGCATACTTGACGGCAAGCGTTTGGCCTCTTCCATTCTGATGCCATTGGCCCTGGCGAATCCAGTTGTCGAATTGCTTCCATCCGATGAGTTTTTCTACGAGGAAGGTTGCTTGTCATTTCCGGAAATCCGAGGAGACGTAGCTCGCCCCGAATGCATTCGCGTCACTTACCAAGATTTGGACGGAGTGAAGCATGAGCTTGAATGCGACGGTTTGCTTGCCCGTTGCATTCAACATGAGGTGGACCATTTGAATGGGATTCTTTTCATAGATCGAATGGAAAAAAAAGTTTATTCCGAAATCAAAAGGGAAGTGAAGGATTTGAAGAGACGTACCCTCGCATGCCTTGAATCAGGCAATCTGCCAACAATTCCAAAAAAGGAATGAAGCGAAACACCAAGCAGGGTCAAGTCGTTCTTGAGGTCATCCGTAACGCGGGTCGCCCCCTTACGCCTCGTGAAGTGCATAAACGGGCGTCAGACCGGATTCCTCAATTGGGTATTGCGACCACATACCGTCACCTCAAATCGCTGACCCAAAGCCACCAAGTGGTTGGCGTGGACTACCCCGGACAACCTCCGCGCTACGAATGGGCGGATGGCGAGGATAAGGTCCACTTTGCCTGTCGTTCCTGCGAAAAATTATTCGCGTTGGAAGACACCACCGAGGACGTCCCGCCAGCCGAAGCGCCCAATGGGTTCCAAGTCCAAGGCTTCGAGATTATGCTTTACGGAACCTGCCCGGAGTGCGGGTGATATAGTACTAAAAAATAAAGCTCAATCCAGCATGGATAGCCCTTCCAAGTGCAGGGTATCCATCCACTTCCTCATAGTTTTCATCCATCAGATTTTCTATTCTTCCAACTAGTTTTATTGTTTCAGTAATTTGATAATCTCCAAATAATCTCATAATCGCATAATCATCTCCCGTAATGGTAGAAAAAGTGGCCCCATCAATGTCCATCACATCGTTTATCAATTTGAGCCCGATGCCTAAAGTGCGCTCATTATTTGCATGCTGAACCACCAGGTTACCCATGATTCTTGGCCGACGCAATAACCTCTCGCTAGTGCTGGAATTCTCCGCTTCCAGATATGAGAATGAAAGTCGTGATGAGTAGCCTTCTTGATTTAAATCCAAGGAAGTTTCTAGCCCTTTCGATCTAGCGGTTCCCACATTGGCAGTTGTGAACCCGCTCCAGTCTATAAGATCTTCAAAAGTGGTATCAAAGTAGGTTAAACGTAAATTCATTATCTCATTTGGAGTGGCAATTAGCCCCACTTCCCATGAATCGGCTTTCTCCGGTTTTAAATCAGGATTACCCCATACGCCATAGAGATCATTTGCCTGCGGAGGAGAGAAACTTGTTGAATACCTTGTTACAAAGGTAATATCTTCGAATAAATCTTTCTCCAACAAAGCCGACCAAGTGGAAGCAGATCCGTAATCGGAAAAATTATCATGACGGGCGCCCAAAACGAGAGAGAAATCTTCCCCATAAGAAAAGGTCGAAAGGGCAAAAATGCTTTCTGAATCAGCCTTTTTATTGATATCGACAATATTTGTTGAATTTTCTTTTTTATAAAAGGAATCTTCCTCATAGCTTCCTCCCAAAACTATTTCCACACCATCGGTTACCGCTCCATTAACCTGAAAATCCAAGGCATTGGTGTCGGCATCGTAGGTCGTATCTGAGAAGCTGTCTTTGCCTATGAGATTGTCTGCTGAAAAACAATAAAAGGCTTTTACTTTCCAATCCTCTATTTTGATTTGAACCCCAGGAGATAAGAGGATTTCTTCAATTTCTTGAAACTGTCCTTCAATCGGGTAGGAGAAGCTTTTAACATTCCCCGGATAATTTACATTACTCTTAGATCCCAAACTTAGAAAATCAAATTTTAGGTTTTCCGAAACTTGGCGGGATAAATGAAAAGAACCAGATTGACTGTCAAACTGAGAATACGGTTGTTCATTGTCAGTTGCGTACAAGGAAGCACCGATACTACCCTCCCACCCAGAATCATCGAATCCAGAATTTATCCGATTGAAAAAAGAATGGTTGGATCCTACTTCCATCACCCAGTTCATCCTATTTTGCATGGTTTGACTACGGATCATAACAGCACCTCCGATCCCTTCTGCTCCATACTGTACGGAGGAGGAACCACGCAAAACCTCTACACTTCTAATTCCGTTGAGAGCAATTTGCCCGAGGTTGTAAGTGCCTGAAAAGCCACCGTTTAATTTTCTTCCCGCATAGAGAAAACTGACGTGATCACTCTGAGAACCGCGACTAAAAAGTGAGGTTTGAGCCCCAGCTTGTCCTGTTCTCATGATCGCCATGCCCGGAACCGAACGTAATGCATCTGCCAAATTATAAATCTGCCTACGATCAAGATCCTCGCCAGATATTCTCGTAACCCAAGGGGAAGCCTCACTGAGCGGTTGATCCGTCCTGGTTTCGACGATCACCATGGGTTCCAAATCTTCGGGTTTCGCTGTTGCCACAAACGATGTGATTGTGGACAGAATACATTTAATTCCAAAGGAGTTAAAATAACAATTAATCATCCCCTTATTGATAATTGATTCTCATTTTCAGGCAAGATATTACAAAGAAAGGATCGAAATCAAATGCAAATCAAACCTTATGAGAAGGTTGCGATTGAACGGTACTCGACAGCGAGGTCATTCTTCTATCTATGATTACTCTCAAATGTAATTTTATGAATCGTAAAATCACATGGTTCTTTTGGGGAATAAGTTTTTCAAGCTCCGCTTTTTGCATGCAATTCGAACTCACTCCCCTGGGTGAACGAAGTCGTGTGGAAGTGATCCTGTCCACGGGCTTTGGCGGTGGATCCTTGAAAGGTTCCTTCTCGAAAATTTATGGAAGCTTTGATTTTTCCGTCGAATCCCCCAGCTTATCCAAAGGGGAAGCCCTGATGGATGCTCGCAGTCTTCGTTTTGGCTACGGCAAGATCAACCAAGATGCCCATAAAACGGATTGGTTGGATTCCGCTCGGTTCCCTAAAGTCGCCTTTCGGATGAACGGTCTCAAGAATACGAATTGGACAGGGAAGGTATTACAGGCGGATGCACACGGTTCGCTTTCCCTTAAGGGCCAGGTTGCCGAAATCTCCTTTCCGGTAAACATTCGCTATCTAAGACAGGGCAGAAGAAAATTCGATGGCAAACATGGAGACGTCTTGGTCATTGAGGGAATCTTATCCTTCAACCGAGCGGACTTTGAATTGAACCGGGGAAAAATGTTAGGTGAGATCATGAACAGGATTTCCGTCGGAGTCACCGTATTCGGATGCTCCGATCGAGTTCGCCCTCTTCTCCCGTCTGCGTTATTCGATCGCAACTAGGTTTTGGCTTAAACAAACTATCAATCCGGCATCCAAGTGAGCGCGTGACACAAGGCCAAACCCAAGGCGTCCGCTTGATCGTAGGGTAATGCGACCGGCAAGCCAAGCATCTGAGCCAAGGTCTGCGACATCTGTTCCTTGCTTGCCCGACCAAACCCAACGACGGCTTGCTTTACCCGCAAGGGAGCATATTCAAAGACAGGCGTAGCTCGGATGGCAGCGGCGGAAAGAGCCGCTCCGCGAGCGGAGCCCATGATCTGAGCAGTCTTGAAGTTTTGTACGTAGATCGTTTCTTCGCATGAGACGTGTCTCGGTTTCCATAATTCAATGAGCTGAGCAACACTCTGGTGAATCTGACCCAAACAATCGATCGATGAAATTTTGGTCGAAAGTTTAAGGGTTTCAGAATGCAAAAGCCTTTGGCTCGAGCCATGGCATTCGAGAATAGCCAGACCCGTGCCTCTCAAGCTCGGATCGATTCCAAGTATGCGACCCTCATAAGGTGTCTTACGCAAGAGAGTCTTGGGATTTGCGTCGGGACTCTTCTTTCCTTGTCCACTCAAATGCTTGGCCCATAATTTTCTGGAACGACTGCTACTCATGAATCGGAGAAAAGGTTAGTAAATCATTCGCAAGCCTGCGAGAACGATAAAGATCCAAATCAATCTTTCGAAAAGAGTTTGATTCAAATACTTGACTAAAAATGGAGCGGTCGAAGCACCCAATACAGCCGGTATGAACATCCATGCGCTTACGGTCATGGAATCGAACGTGATAATCTTCAAATCAATCATAAACGGTACTTTACAAAGATTAACGATCAGAAAAAGCCAAGCTGAGGTACCGATAAACGAGTACTTCGGTAAACCCATCACCAACAGATAGAGTTGAGCGATCGGACCTGCCGCGTTGGCCAGCATCGTGGCAACTCCTCCCAGTGAGCCAAACAAAACGCCTAAGCCGATCGACCCCTTGGGCACCCCATCACCACCCTCCCCCAATGCCGTACGGCCCGGTTGTTTTTTTCTTCCAAACTTTAGAAAAAAATGGAGCGCCGTCATGCTGAGCAAGATGACTCCAATCAAAACCTTCAACAAATGAACGCGCTCTTCACCACCTTGAAAATAGTCGAAAACCCACCACCCCA
>MDTA01020980.1_pt1 | contig 12438 bp, 7 predicted proteins | sample 811151 | NCBI WGS metagenome assembly MDTA01 (sample SAMN05326648, study PRJNA326480) | marine metagenome | isolation source: seawater | place: Indian Ocean: South | collected 2010
AGCAAGAGAATTAACTACACTTCAATCTATCTTACAAGATCAGATTGAATCTTTTGGTAGTCATATGTTTAAAGAGGGATCAATGGTGATTCCCGGTAATATTTCATATGATTCTCAATATTTTTCAGTTAAAATTGAATCTGATCATCTAGGAATAGATGTTTCTGTATATGTTGATAGTTTAAAAGGAAAAATCTTAACAGGACAAAATAGTGGCATTAAAGTCTTTGTTGATGATTATGCTCTTCAAAATGAATCAACAGGTATAACAGATTTAACATTTTTTATAAAGTATTTGGATTCTGGAAATGATAATACTATCTCTTTCTTAGAAGATGGTGAAAATTTATTAGTTGATGAACCATTTGTTTATGGAAATACTCCAGTTTTAGCAGGAGATTCAGTTGCTAATCTAATTGAAAATGATGCGACAGCTATAGGTTGTAAAGCTGCAATTGCAGATGGAGTTTTCTTCATCCGTGGACATTTCGTAAATGTATCCGCAGATAAAATTGTTTTAGATCCATATACCAATAATCCGTCATACAGGGTAGGTCTTTTTATTCAAGAAGATTTAATTAACGCAAATCAGGATTCTACATTAAATGATAATGCACGAGGATTTTCTAACTTTGCAGCCCCCGGTGCCGACAGACTCAAAATTTCTACAAAATTAGCAAAAAAAGGATTAACAGATTTTAATGATAAAAACTTTATTGAATTAATTCGTCTTGATGATGGTGAACTAAAAAAATTACAAAATGAAACTCAATATTCTTTAATAAAAGATTACTTTGCAAAAAGAACTTTTGAAGAGTCTGGAAATTATTCTTTAAAAAATTTCAAATTAGAAGCATTTGAATCTTTAAATGATGGTTTATCTAACGAAGGAATATTTACATCTAATGAGACAACTGATCAAGGTAAAACACCCTCAGATGACTTATTAGCACTTAAAGTATCACCCGGAAAAGCATATGTTAGAGGATATGATATTGAAAGGGCAACAACAACAATATTGGATTTAGATAAACCTAGAGACAAGAAAGAAGTTCAAAATAGTTCAGTACCATTTAGAAATGGTAATCTAATTCAGATTCACCGTGTTGCAGGAACACCAGCGATTGGTTTAGATAGATCAAATACCATTGCACTACATGATGTAAGGAAAGGAGCTACAAATAATATAACTTCTGGTACAGGAGATCAGATAGGTGATGCAAAAGTATATGCATTTGAAAATCATGATAAATCAGGTGGAGATGCTGCAACTATATTTGATTTATATCTATTTGACATACAACTTTATACTGTTTTAAATGTTAATCAAGCATTATCAAATGCTCAATTACCTGATGGAGCTTTCGTAGAGGGTCTATCAAGTGGTGCGACAGGATTTGCTAAAAGTGCTGGTGGTGGTGCTGCAATTATTACTCTAAGAGACAGATCAGGAACATTTATTGTTGGTGAAGAAATAAGAATTAATGATAATATTGGTGGTGTTACAAGAACCATATCAGCCGTTAGTGAAAAATCACTCAGAGATGTTAAATCTGTATATCAAGATTCATCAGCATTAGGTTTACAGAGTGATTTTAGTGGGGATACAGTTTTAATACCATCACCAATAAGAGAATTAGGGCCTGGAGATGAAATACAAATCGCTTCTGGTAATAAATTGAAATGTGCAGGTAAAACATTTGGGTCATTAAGAGTTGGTGATGTTCTTATTTTTAATCTAGGAACAGATGCTGAACCTAGATTTAATCGTGTGAGTGCAATATCTGCTGATTTAAAAGAAGTTACATTAGAAGCAACTGCTGGTGGTAATACTATATCTGGAGTTTGTGTTGGAGCAGTTTTGGGAACTAGTGCATCTCCAACTGGTGTTAAACTTGGCATACCTGCAGCTAAAAATGAAGACACTGGATTATTTGCCCAATTGCAAGAAAAAAATGTATCTGATGTTGATTTAACAAATTCTGAAATTACAATCAAAGCACAAATCACAGGTCAATCCACTGATGCTAATGGTTTATTAACATTTGATACTTCTGCTTTAGTGGGTATTACAAGTGCTTTGTTTGAAACATTTGATAATGACAGATATTCAGTGCACCTTTCAAATGGAACTATTGAATCTATATCAGCAGATCAATTCACATTATCAAATAATTCAACAACTGTAACAATTAAAGGTATTCAACCAAGTCAAAGTAATAATGTAACTGTAAATGTAACTGCTAAAAAAGTTTCAATAAGCACAAAACAAAAAACATTTGATCGAAGTCATGTGGTAAATGTTGATAAGTGTATATCTGGTATATCTACTGTAAATGGATTGACTCAAAACGATTCCTTTGGACTTCGTGTAGATGATAAAGTTATATCATTAAATACTCCTGATGTTGTAAATGTTGTGGGTGTATATGAATCTTTAACAAATGTTGCCCCCGTTCTAGATAAATTGGTATTTGTAAGTGGATTATCTTTAAATACGGCCACAATATTAGGTGAAAAAATTATTGGATCTGTCAGTGGTGCCATTGCACAAATAACTGATAGGTCAAGTGCAACTACAGTTGAAATAGCTTACCTAACACAACAAACTTTCCAGATTGGTGAAACAGTTACATTTGAGGAATCAAATATAATTACAAACCTTCAGAATGTGACAGCAGGATCATATTTAAATATAACATCAAGTTATAACCTTGATAAAGGTCATAGAAATGGATTTTTAGATTTTTCAAGATTAGTACGAAAAGATAACTTAAGAGTTCCAAATAGAAGATTAAAAATAATTGTAAATAGATACACAGTCCCTGCAAATGATAAGGGTGATGTGTTTACAGTTGGATCTTATGATGAAGAAAGATTTAGCAAAGATATTCCTATTTTAGAAGGTGGAATAAGAGCAACAGATACTTTAGATTTTAGACCCAGAGTTGCTGATTTTACATCTACAACTATTTCTCCATTTGATCCCCCAAGTAGAGACTTTGTATCTGGTGGTATTAATTCAACATTAGTTCCTTCACCAAATGAAAGTTCTATTATTGGTATAAAACATTATCTCCCTAGAACAGATAAGATCGTTCTAGATCCATCTACTCCAAATGTAGGATCAAATAATAACAGATATACAGCTGGAGAATTTGTAATTGTAAAAGGTGTGTCATCAAAAAATCCAATCGCTCCAGAAGATATTGAATTAGGAATGACAGTCGCAACTATTCAGATGCCAGCATATCTTTATAATCCAGAGGATGCAAGGATAATAGTTAAGGATAATCGTAGATATACGATGAGAGATATTGGAAAGATAGAAGATAGGGTTGAAAATTTAGAAACTATCACATCATTAAGTTTACTTGAATTGGATACGAAAACATTACAAATTCAAGATGCTGATGGATTATCAAGATTTAAGACTGGTTTCTTTGTAGATGATTTTAAAGATAATTCACTATTAGATATTAATAACCCTGATTGTAAAGTTGATATTGATTTAGAAAATCAAAATTTAATTACTCCAACTGATTTTTATTCATTAAAACCAGAATTAGCATTAGATCCATCTATTGATTCAACAACTGCAGATTTTTCCTCTAATTTAAATTTATTAGATTCAGGAATAAGAAAAACAGGTGATATTTTAACGTTAGATTATGAAGAGGTAACACTTCTTGATCAACCATTAGCATCAAGAGTTGAAAATGTAAACCCATTTAATGTTGTTTCCTTCCGTGGTAATTTAACTATCAATCCTAGTTCAGATATATGGACAAGAAATGTCATATTAGATAATGGTAATCGAACATTATTTGGAGATCCTGCTGATAGTTTTGCAGCACAAGTTCTTGTAAGTAGTGAACCTGAAAAACACATGCGTTCTAGAAACGTTTCATTCAGTGCATCCACATTAAAAGGAAATACAAGATATTATCCATTCTTAGATAGTACAAGTGGAATAGATGTAGTTCCAAAATTGGTTGAAATAATAATGCGTTCTGGTGTGTTTACTATTGGGGAAAATGTTCAAGCATTTATTAATACTAGCACTACTGGTGATTTAAATCCAACACGAATTGGTCGTTTTAGACTTGCTCAACCAAATCATAAAGAAGGGCCATATACTGCACCTACTTTAACATACGCAACTAATCCATATAATCCATCAGTAAGTATTCCAACATCATATTCTTCATCATCAACGATATTAAATATTGATCTTGCTTCATTAATAGAAGAAGCACAAGGAAAATATTTTGGACGTATTAATAATCCTTGTATAATTGTTGGTGAAACAAGTGGTGCTATCGCAAGAGTAGATAATGATAGATTAATTACGGATAGAGTAGGTGATCTTCAAGGTTCATTCTTTATTAGAGATCCATTAACAACACCATTACCACCATTACGTTTTACAAATGGAGATAAGTCATTTAAACTTACTTCCAGTGAAACAAATGCAACTGCATTCCCCGGAACAGCAGCAGTAAGTAGTGTTCAGGCAGTATATAGTACAAGTGGTATTGTGGATACATTTTCACAAACAACGATAGGTATAAGAGAGTTACCACCACCTCCAATCCCCGTAATTATTAATATTACAAACGTATTTCATAATATGCCAGAGGACGATGGAGACCCTCTAGCACAATCATTTACTGTGGATGAGACAGGTTGTTTCCTAACTTCTGTTGACATCTTCATGAGAAGTAAAGATGATAAGGAAAAACTAACTGTTCAGGTTAGAACTATGGAATTAGGAACACCAACATTGATTCGTGTGCAGGAATTTGGAGAAGTTGTTCTTGACCCATCACAAGTTAATATATCTGATGATGCATCAGCTGCAACCAATGTTAAATTCCCATCACCAATATTCCTTGAAGGTGGCACACAATATTGTATTGTTTTACTTGCTCCAACCACAAATAATTATGAAGCATGGATTGCTCGTATGGGTGAAGCAACAATTGATACTCAGTCACTACCTGATTCAGAAAGTGTTGTGATATCTCAACAGTATATTGGTGGTAGTTTATTTAAATCACAGAATGGTTCAATCTGGACACCAAGTCAGTTTGAAGATATGAAAATTAAATTATACAAAGCAAAGTTTACAACAACAGATGCATCAGCATTCTTCTATAATCCTCTTGTAGATTATGAAAGTGATCAAGTACCTAATTTATCGGCAAACGGTATAAAAGCACTTCCACGTAAGTTAAAAGTTGGTATTAATAATATCACTGCATCTATTCCTGCTGCTGAATCATTGACTAGTGGTAGAAAGGTTAGTGATGGTACAACTGCTACAGATCCTTTTGGATTTATTGAGTCAATAGGTGGCCCAATAAACACACTAGGTGCTTCTGGCATAACAAATGTTGGTGTAGGATATTCAAATGGAAACTTTTCTCAAGTTCCACTATTTGCTATAACTGGTAATGGATCAGGAGCAACAGCACAGGTACAGATATCAGGTGGTGTAGTCAACTCTATAAGTATCCAAACTAGAGGAAATGGATACGCACCCGGAGATGTGGTTGGTTTAACTACAGCAAACATGGTGAGAGGTGGTGGTGCACAGATTACTGTTAACACAGTTACAGGAACTGATACTTTATATCTTACTAATGTACAAGGTCAAAACTTCTCTAATGGTGATTTGGTCATATACAATAATTCTGGTAATCCAATATCTTATGCAAACACTGATATTACAAGTTCATCACAATTAGATGATTTACATTCAGGAAACGTTCTTGAAGTCACTCATTACAATCATGGAATGACTGCTGATAATAACATTGTGGAATTATCGAATGTAGAACCTACTACACAACCAATTAAAATTGAGGCATTTGTTGGTCTACAAGATTCTTCCATAGTTGTTGGTGCTGCAAATACATCAGAATTTGCTACATTTGAAGGAATAACAACATCAACTGGTTATGTTAAATTGAATAGTGAAATCATTTACTATGATTCAATAACTAATACAGGACTTGGAATAGGTCAAAGAGGTGTAGATGGATCATTAATAACAACTCATGCAGTTAATAGTCTAATGCGTAAATATGAATTTAATGGACTTTCTCTAACAGGTATTAATACATCGCATAATATGCCAAATACAGACTTACTTCAGTCTAAAAAAGATATTGATAATTACTATCTCGAAATACCAAGGGGTGCAGGAAGACCAAATTTACAAGATAGATCATCTGGTGATAATCAAGCTAGTTTCACTGAAGAGAGATCTGGTGGTGGTTCAAACATTCATGCATCTAAAAATATTCAATTTAATTCAATCTATCCCGTATTTAATACACTTCAACCCGGACAAACAAAACTTAGTACACAATTAAGATCTGTAAGTGGTACTAGTGCTGGTGGTAATGAGGTTTCTTTCCTTGATCAAGGATTTGAGGATATTGAATTAAATAAAATAAATCCATTAACATCAACTAGATTGATATGTTCATCTCAAAACGAAATTGGTAGATTAACAGATTTACCTAAGAGTAGATCAAGCACTTTATCAATGAGATTCACAACTGAGGATGAAAACTTATCACCTGCTGTTGATACAATGAATGGAACTGTAATCTATGTCAGAAATAGATTGAACAAACCTGTAGATAATTATGTTTTAGATGATAGAGTCAAATTAAAAAATGATCCTCATGCTGCAGTTTATATATCAAATAGAGTTAATATTAAACAACCAGCAACATCTCTAAAAGTATTAGTGAGTTCTGATCGTAGAGACTCTGCTGATTTCCGTGTTCTGTACAAATTATTCAGACAAGATTCTGAGGGTGTTGAAAAAACATTTAATTTATTCCCCGGTTTTGATAATCTTACTGATACTGATGGTGATGGATTTGGTGATTTAGTTGTGGATGCATCTAAAAATAGTGGAAGACCAGATGCCTTAACACCTGCTAGTGTTGATGGTGAGTTTGTTGAGTATCAATTTAGTGTTGATGATCTTGCAGAGTTTACTGGATTCCAAATTAAGATTGATATAAGTGGAACAAATGAGGCAGAAGCTCCTGTATTTAAAGATTTAAGAGTAATCGCATTAGCATGATAAGAGTTGAGGGTCACAAAAATCTTTATAGAGATGAAAAATCTGGTGCTATCATTAATTGTGACACCACTGGATACGCTCAGTACAAAAAGTCTAAGAACCGGAATCAATCACAAAAATCTGAGATTGAACGGTTGAGATCTGAAATAGATGAAATCAAATCACTCCTTGGTGAATTGATAAAGAAAAATAGTATAAATAAATCATAGATCATCATTATTATTGTTAGATGGCAGCAGTATATGTCAGCAACCTAGTAATCAACCAAGGGTCAACGTTCACACAAAAATTTGAACTTGAGAATGTTTCATCAAACTCAGCCCTTCAAATTTCTGGTTTCAAAGTTACTAGTAAAATGAGAAAACATTTTTCTAGTATAGGAGCTGCTGCAACGTTTACATGCTCTATTACTGATGCTAATGCAGGTATTATTCAAGTGGGATTAACTAGTGCTATCACTGGTCAATTAAATCCCGGAAGATATCAGTATGACGTTCTTCTTAAAGATACAGCAGGTGAAGTGACAAGAGTGGTTGAAGGTTCTGTTTTAGTGCGTGGAGCATGCACTAGAGAGGATTAATTAAGGAGGTACATGTCCGATCCCATTAAAGTTAGAGTTGGTACGCAAAATGCAGTCAAAGTCGTTTCGTCTTTGGCAGGAAATGTTAGTGGAACCTTAGCTGGTTTATCTGACGTATCAATTACCAATCCTCAAAATGGTATGGTTCTTGTATATGATGCCTCGACAACTAAATGGACTGGGACTCTTGAACTTACACCCGGTGCGGTACAAAATTTGGATATCAATGGAGGAAACTTCTAAATGGCAAGTATAATACGAGTAAAAAGATCGACTGGTGCAACTGCCCCAACGAGTCTAAACTTCGGTGAATTAGCAATAACAATTGGTGCTGGAACCCAAGCCAATAAGGGTGAAAGACTGTTTATAGGTGATGATGCATCTCCTAGTAATATAGATGTTATTGGTGGTAAATATTACACCGATTTGATGGCACATGCCCCCGGATTAGTTGCAGGAACAACTAACCCTGCTGCTGCATCAAATGGTTTTGTAGCAATAGTAGATCAAAATAGAAAGGTTGATCAGTGGAATGTAGACGATTTAAGATTAGATGGTAATACTTTATCTTCGCAGACAACAGATGCAGATATAAATATTGATCCAAATGGTAGTGGTGAGATAGTCATTCCTGATGACACATTCTTGACATTTGGTGATAGTAAAGATGCTAAGATAGAATATGATGAGAATGGCACAGATAAGATACAGGTATCAGGTGCAGACTGGGTATATGGTAATACTGTGGCACTTACCATACAAGATCCTACTCAATCAAATAATAAAGACACTGGATCTATAGTCACTGAGGGTGGACTTGGTGTAGAGAAGAATGTTAATATTGGTGGTGATTTAAATGTTGCTGGTGTAGGTACATTCATTGGTGGAATAATATTACCTCCTGATGCTGCATTGACTGTAGGTAATATTGGTATTCACTCAAATAAGATTGAAACATTAGCAGGTGGAGGAAATCAGATCTTCATTGATCCATTCCCAAGTGGAACGAGTAATGAAGGTGATGTTATCATCAAAGGTAACTTACAAGTTGATGGTACCACCACAGCAGTTAACTCAACTAATGTTACAGTTAATGATCCAATCATGCGTGTTGGTGATGTAACAAGTGTTAGATCAGTTATGGCCACTGTTTCTAGTGGTGCAAACACAATCACAGTAGATTCAGTTGTTGGATTGCAAGTTGCTGACGTAGTTGCAGGAACAAGTATCCCTAATAATACAACAATTAGTTCGATAAACAGTGGTACAAAAGTAATAACCTTAAGTGCAAACGTCACCGCAGGTATTGCAACAACTGCTCAGTTAACCGTCACTCATGCGAAAGATACTAACACTGATCGTGGTATTTCTTTCAACTATAATACAAGCACTGGAGTTTCTAATAATAAAACAGGTTTCTTTGGATATAATGATAGCACAGGTGAAAATAGTAGTGCTCCAGCAAGAGCCTTTACATATATCCCTGATGCAACTGTTACTAACGAAGTTGTTACTGGAATCAGAGGTAACTTAGATATTAAAGGTATCTATTATCAGACAGGTGACTTTTCAACTCATGGTATAGTATACTTTGATAGTGACGGTTTACAAAAATCATCTGATGCACCAAGTGCTGCTACATTTACCTCAACACAGGTATTGACAGCAGTAACTGAGGTTACGATTCCATTACCAAGTGCATTATCTGTAACTGCTGGTGATAGAATCACACAGCCCTCAGGCGGTGGATCTCAACAGGGTGTTGTAAAAACAACATCAAACACCACATCAATTACATTGATTGGTGTTCAAGGAACATTCACTAACTCAGCAGATCTATTTAAGAATGGAACTACAACCAGTATTACACCTAGTGCTGCACCAACTGTAGTTTACACAGACAAACCCGTTTGGACAACAACCATAGATGGAGGAGTCTTCTAATTATCTAAAATCATGAACATGCAAAATAATGACGTTGATGTGAACACTTTGATTAAACTTTATAATCAAAAAATTGCTACATTAACAAACCAAAATATTCTTTTGGAAGCAAAATTGACAACAGTATTAACTGACTTTAATGATGAGAAAACAAAGTTAGCCCAACAGGCACTTGAATGGCAAGAAAAATACGAAAATTTAGCATCAGAGGTTGAAGCAGAGTAATGGTTGGACATTCAGTAAATTCACGAGGAGCATTAATTAACTATGCAAAAAGGAGACTTGGTGCTCCTGTGCTAGAGATTAATGTTGCCGATGAACAAGTAGAAGATTTACTTGATGATGCCATTCAGTTCTTTCAACAAAGACACTTTGATGGTGTTGAGAGAATGTATCTCAAACATAAATTTACGCAGGATGAAATAGATAGAGGAAAGGCTAATCAAGGTGCTAGTTCTACTACAACTACTGGTATCGTAACTACAACTGGTGTATCTACAAGTATCACTGGTTATGGAACAACAACCTCAGTGTTTACAGAGAACTCAAACTTTATTCAAGTACCAGATGCTGTAATCGGTATTCAACAGATTTTTAAGTTTGATTCCAGTTCAATATCTGGAGGAATGTTTAGTATAAAATATCAATTATTTTTAAATGATCTATATTATTTTAACTCAGTTGAACTTCTTCAATACTCAATGGTTAAGAGTTACTTAGAGGATATAGATTTCTTATTAACACCAGAAAGACAAATAAGATTTAATAAACAGCAGAATAGATTATATATTGATATCAATTACGACTCTTTGAAAGAGGGTGATTTTATTGTTATTGATTGTCTTAGAGTATTAGATCCAAATCAGTATCAGGATATTTACAATGATATGTTCTTGAAAATGTATTTTACTGCATTGTTAAAAAGACAATGGGGTCAGAATTTAATTAAATTTAGAGGAACAAAACTTCCCGGTGGATTGGAATTAAATGGTAGAGAAATATATGAGGATGGAATGAGGGATGTTGAATTTGCCTTACAAAAACTTAAAGAAGAGTATGAATTACCTCCTCTTGATTTTATCGGGTAATATGTATGGCATTAAATCCATTTTTTCTACAAGGATCCCAAGATGAACAGAGATTAGTTCAAAATCTCATAAATGAGCAGTTGCAAATTTATGGGTTAGAGGTTACTTACATACCAAGAAAATTTGTAAATAAACAAACAATCATTGAAGAGGTGCAATCATCTAGATTCGATGATAATTTTAGTATTGAGGCTTACTTGAATACTTATGAGGGGTATTCAGGTGCTGGTGATGTAATGACAAAATTTGGAGTGAGTTTACGTGATGAAGTTACACTTACAATATCAAGAGAGAGATTTGAAGATTTTATCGCTCCATTTTTAGATCCAGATGACTATGAATTAGGATCAAGACCGCGTGAAGGTGATTTAGTTTATTTTCCTCTAGGTCAAAGATTATTTGAAGTAAAGTTTGTTGAGCATGAAAAACCTTTTTATCAACTTCAAAAAAATTACACATACGAACTTCAATGTGAACTCTTTGAATATGAAAATGAAATTATTGACACTTCAATTCATGAAATTGATACACAGGTTCAAGATCAAGGATTTATTACCACACTTAATTTAGTTGGTACAGGACGAACTGCGACTGCATCTGCACAATTATCACCTGTGATAAGCGGAAAGGGTTATATAAGGTCTCTGACGGTCTTAAACGACGGTACAGGGTATACATCACCCCCAACAGTCTTTATATCGACTTCTAGGGACGCACAGGGTGTTGATGCATCAGCAGTTGCGATTACAACAAGTATAGGTGGAGTGCATTCCATCAAAGAAATTATTTTAACAAATGCTGGTGCTGGATATACTCAGGCACCTGATATTAACATTGTAGGTGGTGGAGGAAGTGGTGCTATTGCCACATGCTCTATTAATAGTTCGACAAGAGGTGTTATACAATTTACTATTACTGATGAAGGAACTGGGTATACAGATGTTCCGCTAATTAATATCACAGCACCACCATTTGGAGGTGTTGCAGCAAAAGGTGATGTGATTATTGATAGTGCAAATGCCAAAATTCAATCTATTCGAGTTAAAGATCCCGGTGAAGGATATGGTAACATTGCACCAACAGTAACGTTTGCAGCTCCAAATATTATTACTGGTCGTGGTAATTTTGAGTTAAATGATTTAGTTGTTGGTCAAAAATCAATCACTGAAGCTAGAGTAAAGGAATGGGATTTGGATACCAAAGTTCTTAAAGTATCGAATGTTGGAATAGGAACAACTGTTTCTGGATTCATTCCGGGTGAGGAACTTAGAATTCAAATTGGTGTTGATGATACAGGACAAAGATTATATAAAACTGAGCATATAAGTCGTTATACAAGGTCGGTATACGTATCTGCTGGATCATCTGTTTTAAGTGTAGGTTACGGTAACACAGTAAATGTAAATGTTGGAGATTCAGTTGGTGTCGTAACCGGATTTATTGGTGCAGGAGTTACCGTCCATTCAATCGGTAATTATGGTTATGTTTATATGAGTGAAAAGAGTATTAACACTAGTGGTGCGACCAAAACAATATCATTTGGAAGCACAACATTTACTAGATATAATATTCGTGAATATGATGATAGAGATATATATGATAGTTACAGCGATAACGACGAGTTTGAAACTGAAGCAGATGCAATCATTGATTTTGCGGAGTCTAATCCATTTGGTACATTCTAATGTTAGGAACATATTACTATCACGAAATAC
>MDTA01063734.1_pt1 | contig 12438 bp, 17 predicted proteins | sample 811151 | NCBI WGS metagenome assembly MDTA01 (sample SAMN05326648, study PRJNA326480) | marine metagenome | isolation source: seawater | place: Indian Ocean: South | collected 2010
CCAGGAAAATGTTTTCCTGAAGATTTCATTCCCGCTTCATGCATTCCATCAATATAATCTGAAGCATTATTTATTACTTCATGAATATCATCTGAAAAAGATCTATTTCCTATTATGGTCGAAAGATTTCTATTGATATCTAAAACAGGTGCAAAATTAATATCTATACCAGTCGCAATTAGTTCGCTGGAGATCAACCAAGCTAAATCTTTTATAAACCCTTGATCCTCATTTTCTTTTGCAAAAAGAGATGCCTCTTGCATTGAGGGTATATTTGTAAATTCTTTTTCAAATCTTTGAACCCTTCCGCCCTCTTGGTCCACAGCAATGATAATATTCTCTTTGATTAAACGAACTTCTTTAATTAGATTATAAAGTTGGTCATATGTATCAAAGTTTTTTGAAAAAAGAATTAAGCCTCCAATATGTTTATTTGAGAGTAAAAACTTATCTTCATTAGAAAGATTGAGTCCATCGATATCAATCATTAATCTTCCGAATAAATCAGTCATAATCAATGATTGTTTTTATTGAAAAACCTTTCTCTCTAATTAATGCACTTCCTCCAAGTTCAGATAAATCAATAATAGATAAAATTAAAATGTCCTCATTGTTTACATTAAAATTTTCGGTCAACAATTCAGCACATGCAATTGCAGTTCCTCCTGTTGCAACTAAGTCGTCAACAATTACAATTTTTTGACCTTTTCTAATATTTGTATTTTTCTGAATTTCTATTGAGGTACTTCCGTACTCGAGATTAAAACTTTTTTGAAATGTTTCATTAGGTAGCTTGCCTGGCTTTCTAGCAAGCACAAATGGCAAGCCCAAGTCTCTTGCTATAGTTCCTGCAAAAATAAATCCTCTACTTTCTATGCTTGTAACAATCTCAGCATTAAACTCTTTAGTGATTTTTGTTAATTCATTACAAGTTTTAATAAAAGCCTCAGGTGTTTCAATTAGGCTTGTAATATCCCTAAATTTTATTCCATCAATTGGGAAATCATTAACTGTTCTTATAAATTTCTTTAAGTCTAAGAGATCTTTCACTATTTATTTTTCCATTTTGGATTACGTTTATCTAAAAACGCATTAATTCCCTCAGAAGCATCATCAATCATCATATTTTTTGTCATCACAATGGATGTATATTCATATGCATCTTCAATATTAAGCTGAAGTTGCTTGTAAAAAGCTTCCTTGCCAATTTTTAGTACTGCTTGAGATTTTTTAGATATTTTTTCTGCTAAATCCATAACTAGTTTAGTAAGTTGATCCTCTGGAACACAGTCATTAATAAGTGAGATTCTTTTTGCTTCATTAGCAGATATCATGTCTCCTGTTAAAAGCATATTCATGGAATTTTTTTGGCTAACATTTCTTGAGAGAGCAACCATAGGTGTTGAACAAAATAGTCCAATATTAACTCCAGGCGTAGCAAACTTTGCTGTATCCGAAGCAATCGCCAAGTCACAGCTTGCAACAAGTTGACAACCAGCTGCAGTCGCCACTCCATCTACTTCTGCAATAACTGGCTTTGAACAATTTGTAATTGATTGCATTAAAAAAGAACATTTTTTAAATAATTCTAAGTAATATGATTCTCCTTTATTATCTGCATTCCTGGCTTCGCTTATTTCTTTCAAATTGTGTCCTGAACAAAAAACATCACCAGTTGCTGCAATCACAATTACCTTAATAGAGTTATTTTTAGATGCTTCTGTGATAGCTTTAACAAGTTTTTCCATCAAAATTAAAGATAAAGTATTTTTATTACCTGGATCATTTAAAGTAAGGCGAAGAATGCCATTGTCATTAAGATCTGTTAAAAGGATGCGTTTTGAAATATCTTTCATTATTCAATTAAATGCTATATGTATTTAATAGTCCAATTTAATCCTCTAAGACTTTCTTAGGACATTCGTCCATTATAAAAATAATTCCAGCTTTTTTTGCAATTTTGAAGGATTTATCATCTACAATTCCCTCTTGTGCCCATACAACATCAACCCCCATTTTTATTGCATCATTAGTAATATCCATTACAAACTCTTTAGCACGAAAAATATCAATCATATCAATTCTCACCTGTATATCATTTAGACTTGAAAAACATTTTCTTCCAAGAATTTTTTTATTTGCCTCTTTTGGATTAACTGGTAAAACTTCATAATTCTTATCAATTAAGTATTTCATTACCTTGTAACTATCTCTTCTTGGGTTTGAACTTGCCCCTACTAGGGCAATTGTTTTGATATTTTTTAAGAGATTTTTTAAGAATTCTTTTGATCTATTCATTAAGTTTTATAACAAATGCATGTCCAATATGGCGTACTATCTGAAAATGTAACTCTATCAAAACCAGCATTTAGAAGCATTTCTGTTATTTCTTTTTTGCTAAATCTTTGCTCTAGTTTAGTTCCAAACCTGTCAAGGGCATCATTATTCATTATATAAAAAGATTTATTTCGATAGTCAGATAATGGTAAATTATCAACATTGCCGCCAAATGCTTCAATTATTTGAGAAAATTTTGCAATAGGGAAATAAATAAAAACTGCAATAGCACTACAAACAAATTTTTTAATTGGAATTGGCAATTTAGAAATGAATTTTATTCTAATTATGTCTGTTAATTTCCAAATTAATTTAAATAACAAAGGTTTATCTTCAAAGTCATAATATAAATATAGTAAAAAGGGTGCATCTTTTTTTAGCTTTTTTGCGCAGTCCTTTATTGCTTTTTGTGTATCAGGAATATGATGAAGAACTCCCAAGCTATATCCAAAGTCTTGTGAATTATTTTCAAGTGAACACTGGTCAACAGTTTCTTTGTAAAAACTAACATTATTATATTTACTCAAATTCTTTTCAGCCACGTGAATAGCGCTACTTGGATCAATACAATTTAATTTACCAACTCTAGATACAACGAATTGTGACCATCTGCCTGAACCACATCCCATATCAAAACCTTCGCAATCTGTTGTGATGTCTTTCCATGGAAAAATATTAAAATATTGATTCCATGTTGATCTTAGGGTGTCTAGATCATATGAATCAAATGTAAATTCTTCCCATTCAGTGCCAAAATCGTTAACAACATTCCAATCTACATTATTACTTTCATGTTTTTTTGATTCTTTTTTCATGTCGTAATTTTAAATAGAGTATTTACACAATTCTAATCAAAGCCATAGGTGTTTTTAAATTAGATTACATATTTTTAAATTTTAAGTTACCATTTTAGCAGAGTTTATATATTAGAGTACCTTGGAAACTGATGAGAGTTCTTATCAACAATAAAACAGACTTAATCTTTCTAATACTTACAAAAATATTATTTGCTTATTCAATTTATCTTTTTTCTTCAAATTTCTTTATGACTGATTTTTTTGCATATCCTGATATGAAGGCATATAAGGATTGTTTTGGTGAGGGAGATATAATGGTAAATCTTTTATATAGTCAATTTTTATGTTCCCTTGATCTTAATTATGAAGAAGCTATATCCAGCTATGTTTTGATTTTAATAGCCTCTTTTATAAATACTTTTTCAATTTGTGCGTTCTTTTTGTTGTTTAAAGATTTTTTAAACAGGAAAGGTCAAATAATTTTTATCCTGTTACTCGCGCTTCATCCATACCTAGCAATTTATTTCCCAAGATTCTTTACAGACATTTTTGGATCATTGGGGATATTACTAATATGTTATTACTCAATTAAAAAAATTAAGCTTGATGCTATTTTCATAATTCTATCTCTTATACTAATTAACTTTAGAGCAGCCTTAATTGTTCCTGTAGCAATTTATGCGATTTATGAAATATTTAGGAAATTAAAAGAAGAAGATACTATTCATCTAAGTGCAATCTTATTAATCGTCCTATTGGGGATAAATTATCTTCTTTACAAGAATTTTTCAGATACATTTTTAAATAACACTAATTTTTATGATAATAAAATACTGAATGTTATATTTTTATTAGGCTTTCGTGAAAGTGTTGCAAACGAGGGTCTTATGCAAGTATTTTTTACAACTGGCTTAGGCGGTTATTTGCAATTTGTAATTTCACTAATTCTATTAGCAATTCATTCGCTAGGATTTTATGCCTTTATAAGGTTTATAATTTCAAAAAAATTATATGGAATCGCTAGTTCAATGACTATATTAATTGCCCCGTTATTGGCTATTGGACATATGCGATATCTTTTGCCTGTCATCCCTTTGCTATTATTTAGTTTGAGTTGGAACTACTTTAAAAATGAAAATTAATGTCAAAGCTAATTAAGTATTATCTTCTAGTTTCTTTTTTTTATATTTTGGAAATATACATATTTTGGATTTTTCAAAAGGTTGTATTAAACGATATTCTTTTAAATTTTTTTATAAGAATATTTTTTGTAGTAATCTTGGCTCAATTTTTAAGAAAAAGTATTTTTAATAAAATTCAAAGTTTTTACTTTATATTCTATTCAGTTGCCTTGTTAAATCCATTAATTTCTTCAATGTTTATATATCTTATATTGAACTTCATGTCTGAGAACGTTACTTTTGCAAAATTTATTGCAGATGTTCTTACATCAGCCATATCTTTCAGCGTTCTATATGTTACGAATGAAAAGGGTTAGCTTATTTTTACTTTATTTTTGATTCAAGAATTGCAATCTTTCTTGTAAGTTTTGTTATTCTTGAATTTATTTCATCAAACCTATTTAAAGTTATGATGATAGTCAAAAAAATTGTTACCAAACCAAAGTACAAATAGAGCAATGTTGCATTTTCAACACCAATAAATAGAGCAATTTGATTAACATAGTCAGCTCCTAGAAGACTCAAAAATCCAAAAATAGATCCGATTATTAAAAATAATTTAGCAAAAATGCTGGAAAAAGGTCTTATTAATCCATAAAGAAACAATAAAGCAAAAATTGATAAGAATAAATATTTTACTAACATCTCAGTTTATAGATAAGCTTTCTATTTCCATAATTTTAATAAATCTTCAATTATAAGAAGTCCGTTTGATAATTTCTGTCCTTTCTTAATTGAATAATTAGTATACTTTATATCTGTTGGCATCTCTGTATATTTTAGTTTCTTTTTAGAAACTTGTGTTATTAGTTCAGATTCATATGAATATGCTGAAAAATTCAATTCTAAATTTCTTAGAGCGCTTGCTTTAAATGCTTTAAGACCATTATGTGCATCTGATAAAGAAACACCTGTCATAAAATCAGTAATTTTTGTAATAATTTTTAAGACTATCCTTTTTACCAAAGGAATATTTCTAGCAAATTTTGGAAATCTAGTACCAAATATAATATCAGCGTCACTTATCATAACTTCCTTTGCCATTGATTCAGCATCTTTTACTGAATGCTGCCCATCTGCATCAAAAGTTATAACAGCATAAGCTGAGTCAATCATTGAAACATATTCAAATCCAGTTTGAACTGCAGCACCTACTCCTAAATTAATTTCATGATGAAGAATCTTTACATCTAAATCTTTTATTTCATTAAAAGTTCCATCAGTTGAGCCGTCATCAACTACAATAACATTTGAAAACTTCTTGAGAAGATTGCTTATTATTTCTTTTATAACTTTCTCTTCGTTATATGCTGGAACTATTACATATATATCTTTGTATTTCATATTAAAAATGTTTTTATCATTATAAGAGTAACAAGTCGTTCTGTTAAATATGCCCTACTACTACCTGGAAGACCTATGACTAAAATCTTTATAAACTAAGTTTAACTATAATTTAAAAAATTGTATGATTAACATGTCTAAAAATAATACAAATACTTTTTAATGTTTTTATATTTTAATGTTTAAAAAAATTGAAATATGGATTTTGTACCTAACAATACTTCTTAGTATTCTTTTTGCTATAGGATTTGGAGCATTGGTAAGACATCAATTGACTGATGATGGGATGGGTCTCAATAGAATTGGTTTAGGATGGGTTTCTGAAACCGCTTTGTTCTTTGCAGAAATTCCTTTCAATTTAAAAAAAATAATCGTTAATGTTAATGAAAATAAAATAAAAGATAGGTTCCCTTCCATAGATGGTTTTTTTGGAACTCCAAATTCTGAGGAATCTTATCTTCTTCTTTCAAGATACAATGGTGATTTGCAGGAAGGAATAGTAGAACTTGTTGATTTAAGAAGTTTTAAAGTTTTGCATACTTGGAATCCTGATATTGATGCTTTCAATGATTTGATTGATCAGACTAATGAGTTTAAGTATTTGCATAGAGATAAAAATAATTCAAGAATCAGATTAGCTCATCCAAAATTACTGCAAGATGGTCATTTGTTATTTCAAGATGATACTCCATTAAGAAAAATTAATGCTTGTTCAAATTTAGTTTCTCAAAATACTCACGATTTATTTCATCATTCAATTGAAACTGATATTGACGGAAACATATGGGTCCCAAGTCGCATTTATCCTCAATCTATGCCAATTGAAGTAGTGGGAAGAGATATTCCAAGTGATAATGGTTTTGATGATGATGCAATAGTTAAATTATCTCCAGATGATCAAATACTTTTTGAAAAATCTGTATCACAAATCTTTATAGATAATGGTCTACAGTATCTTATTTTTGCTCATGGAAATGATTATGAGAAAGACCCTATTCACTTAAATGATATACAACCTGTAAATACAGATGGAGAATATTGGAAAAAGGGAGATATCTTTTTATCGATTAGAAATCAGTCCATGATTTTGTTATATAGACCAACTACCAATGAAATCATTTGGAAAGGAACCGGGCCTTTTTATCACCAACATGATGTTGATATTCTAGATGATCATAGAATTTCTGTTTTTAATAATCGTTCAATTAATATTTTCAATAACATAAATATTGTTGATGGTCATAATGAGGTGACTATTTATGACTTTAAGACTAATAAATATTCTTCATATCTTAAAGATACTCTTGTTCAAAACGATGTCAGAACTATAGAGGAAGGAAGAAGTGAAATACTTACCAATGGAGATTTGTTCATTGAAGAAGGTAATTATGGAAGAACTATCTACTTTAATGCGGATGGTTCTCTTAGGTGGGTTCATGTTAATCGTGCAGATAATGGAAATGTTTATAGGGTTGGTTGGTCAAGAATTCTATTTACCGAAGAAGACATTCAAATAGTTAATAATTTCCTATATGGCAAAGGGACTTGTAATGAATAAATCAATCTTATTTATGTCACTTTTTTTAATATCTCTCCCCTCTTATGCATATATTGGTCCAGGCATGAGTGGTGGTGTAGTGGCTGCGATAATTGGTTTTTTTGCAGCAATCCTATTAGGACTATGGGGAATCTTATACTATCCAATCAAACGTGCATTGAAGAACAGAAAAGATAGGAAAGAGTTGTCAAAAAACTCTAATAATCATTCTTAATGATTCACCTTATCCTATTACTAGTTTGCATTTCATCAGTTGAAGTTTTCATAAGATTAAATCTTTTATCACACATAGACTCAATTTCAAGTGTGATAAAGAAAGTAGCTTGGGTTATTCCTAATAACAACATCAGTGACCATTGGAAGGAAAAGGTAATCCCCGTATATGCATTTAAGATAATGAAATATTCTCTTCAAATAATACTAATTCTTTTACTGATAATGTTTTTATTTTTCGTTACAAACCTTTTTTGTAATAACTTTCTTGCATTTACTTTTTCATTGATTGGAATTATAGAATCAATGGTATTTGCATTTGGGTATGTCCACTTAAAAAGATTATTTTTCAAATGAATAACTATTCTTTGTTACAACAAAAATTGCATCAATTTGCACTCTCTTCCAAGTTTTTGCGAGAGGTGATGTTTGATATTGAGAGTTCTGCAGTCTCAATCAATCAAACTGACGACAATCATGTTTTTGTTTCTGGTCTTGCGCGTTCAGGAACTACTATCTTATTGAATGCAATACATGAATCTAATGAGTTTGCATCACTTTCTTATAAAGACATGCCTTTTATTCTTGCCCCCAATCTATGGTCAAAATTATCTTTTAATAAAAAAAATATTGATTTAGTCGAAAGAGCGCATGGTGATGGCATTAGAGTTTCTGTTGAGTCCCCTGAGGCATTTGAAGAAGTCTTTTGGATGACTTTTGATGAGTATGATATAGACACAAAAGAAAAGTTTAAAAATTATGTGCAACTTATAAATCAGAAATATCAAAAGAGAAGATATCTTAGTAAAAACAATCAAAATATAAGAAGACTAGAACTTATATCTAAGATTTTCCCCCATTCAAAAATATTGATTCCTTTTAGAAACCCAATTCAACATTCATATTCTTTATTATCTCAACACAAAAGATTTATTGAAAACTCAAAGAAAGATAATTTTATATCTAGCTATATGAAATGGATTGGTCATACCGAATTCGGTCCTAACTATATTCCTATTCATGACAAAAAATTATGCTTTGAAGATGATTTGACAATCAATCATTGGTTAGAGCAATGGTATCTAAGTTACAAACATTGTTTTAATAATCATAAAAAAAATGAAAACGTATATTTTATTTGTTATGAGAAGCTTTGTAATTTTAAAGAGTATTGGTCAGAAATATTAAAAATATTGGATATTAAAAAAACTTATGATTTTGAGTTTAAGGAATCCAATAAAGTTATTTCTCTTGAAATGGATGAAGATATTATTCACAAAAGTTTATCTTTGTATAAAGAATTATCTTAGTATGAGTTGCATAAAAAAAGGATCTCTAACGCCCTAATAAATTAAACATCACATAATGTCAGTATATTGTTAATAAATTTATAAAAATTAATATTCTCGCGATGACAATATCTATTATCATTCATTATTTTGTCCATTTAATAATTTTCTTATCTTCATAAACAAGAATATCTTATAATACCAATTCTTAATATGTTACATGGGACTATATGGTAAACGCTAGATTAGCAGATGAACGGGACATAAAAGATATTTTTGATTGGAGAAATGACAAAAACACCCGGTTGCAATCCCATAATTCAAAAGAAATTTTTTGGGAAGATCATAAAAATTGGTTTAAAAATTCCCTAAAAAATAAAAATATCCACATGCTTGTATGCGAAGAATCTATAGATAAGTCAAAGATAGGGATTGTAAGATTTGATATTCAAAAAGATTTCTCAATAATTTCAATTAATCTTTCGCCTCAAAAGAAAGGTATGGGTTTGGGTTTTGTGTGTCTTAAAAATTCAATATTAAGATTTAAAAAAGATTTTGCACATATTAAATATCTTTTAGCAGAAATAAAAATTGATAATATTCCAAGTATTAAATCCTTTGAAAAGGTAGGTTTTATTTTCGTAAAAAAATCTAATAATATTAGTCAATACAAACTTATTTTATGAACATTACTTTTAAAAGAATTGAAGAAAAACAGTCAAAAAAGGACATTGAAACATTATATGATCTTTTGTCTAAGAAAAATCACTCAATTAGCCACGAAGTCATGCCTGATTTTGAAGAACATAAAAATTTTGTAAAGTCTAATCCCTATAGAGCCTGGTATTTAATTTATTTTAAAGAAGAGGCGGTTGGATCATTTTATTTGTCAAATGATAATTCTATTGGGATTAATATCGAGGAATATCAAGATATTGAATGCATGAAGGAGATATTGATTTTTATAAAAAATAATCATTCTCCTTTAAAACCTATTAAATCAAAGAGAGCTGCAAAATTTCATATTCATATTTCCCCAGAGAACAGCTTCCTAAGAAATAGTTTAGAAAAATTATCTAAAAAATTAATACAAATTACATACTTAATCGATTAAATAATCTTTTTTATATTTTTCTATCTCCAAAAGCAATGACTGACAGGTTATAAAAATCATCTCGCATAACCATCCGTCCATACTCCAACAAGTTACCGACACAAACATCGTTTGCATAAAGTATTACTGAATTATTTCTTTGAAGTACTTCAATATTTTTAGATACGAACTTATTCATAGTCTCCCAACCAAACGGATTAAACATAAAGACTGCATACCTTTTATCTTGTAACTTTATCTTCCTTGCGTCAGCCATTTTAAAAGAGATGGATGTGGTATCAGCACCATCCCCATTGATTATATTTTTATTCTTGTTTGCTAATCCAATAAGACTCGAAGAAAAGTCAAAACCATCACATCTCTGAAAATCATATTTTTGATGGAAGAAAAGTGTAGAAATACCACTTCCGCATCCAACATCAAGAAGCGAGAAAGACTTATAATCAAATTCACTGCTGAACATATTGCAAAGGCGTTCAATGTTCTTTAACCAAACCACCATAAAAGGACTTGCGTCTAACTTCACTTCCGAAGAGACGTCGAGTTCATCTGCGAAAACAATATCTTCTCCAATTAATTTATTGTTTGCTATCCATTCATTGTTATAGTCTTCATTCTCTTTTCTAATGTCGTGATGTATGTCTGTATTATGCTTTATGAATTTTGGCATTGTGCACTTTTCCTCCAAATTATTTTTTACAACATGTTTACAACGGCAAGAAGTCAGTAATCAATGCATAATGAAAATAAAAGTAGATGACTTATTAAAATTCACTACCTCATTCTTTTTGTGAGATCTTTTTTTCTACTCTGTTCCTTAATGCACGCTTGATTGGATAATACAAAACTCCCCATATACTCAAAAAAATCGCTGCGAAGAATGCAAAAATTGCAACTAAAGCTCCGCCTCCCATTCCTGGACCAATATATGCTTTCACCGGAATGGAAATTAAAAATATCGTTATCAATAAAACTGGTTTATTCATTACATGTTCCTCTATTTTCAATAAAGTTTTTTACAATTTTTATGTCATCGTCAGTATATAGAATTCTCGACCAGCCTAATACATATAAATTCCCATTATCTGCTCTGTTAACATGTGTCCATCTTAAAGATCCGTCTGAGTTAAAATAAAGTGTTCTTGCATAATTACTTTCTTCAACGAACAGGTCACCATTAGGAAGTATCTTACTTCTTCCTTGTGTAACTGTTCTTACCTCGTTTTCAGCAAGAGCATCATTTAAATATAAAGAATATTTATCAGTCTTAAAATCATAAATAATTACTTGATTATTTCCATCGACATATTCTCCATCTGCAAAATTTTTTGAGTTATTATTAAAGATTGATATTCTGTGCTCATCTAAGATATTTACATCATGTTGATGAAAAAATGGCCCTGTTCCTTTCCAAATGATTTTATTTGTTGATGGTCGATATAATATAACCATAGACTGGCTTCTCAGTGACAAAAAAACATCTCCCTTTTTCCAATAATTACCATCAAAATTAACTGGCTGAATGTCATTTAGATGAATCGGGTCTGCAATAAAATTAGATGAGCCATTCACAGAAAATATGAGATATTCCAATCCATTTTCAATAAAGATCTGAGCAACAGATTTCTCATAAAGCATTTCTCCAAATCCACTTAATTTTGCTATAGCATCGTCATCAAACCCTCTTTCTTCTCTGATATTCCTTCCAACTTTCTCAATGGGTAAACTTTGAGGATATATTCGGCTAGGAACCCAAATATTACCCTCATTATCAGTTTCTATGGAGTGATGAAATTTATCATCAGAGTTTTGAAAAATAAGTTTTGAACAAGCATCAATTTTTCTTAAAGGAGCATCGGTTTGAAAAATTAAACCTCCATCTTTTACAAGTTTTGGATGGCCTATAGCAACTCTTGAATCGTTGCTATCTCTATCTAGATATTTAAATTCATTAACTTGATTAACAATATTATTGAATGCATCAATATCAGGATTCCAAACGTGCAAAACTTCAAAGTTTGTTAAATCAATAAGCTTTACTACTCCTTCATTTATATCACCATCAATTATTGAAAGAAGCAAATATGATTCATTATTATTTGGAGTCCCATTGAACCCGTCCAACTCCGGGAACCTGTCTACTGTAACAAAATCATACTTCCTAAAGTACTTTATAAGATCAACGGTGGTTTGAGTAATTGTTAATGCAGCTTTTGAAACCCAGCCTACTTTTAAACCACCAACTAATTCCTGTCTAACAAGAACTCCAAAAAAAATTGTACCTAAAATACCTAATAGTATTACAAGATATAAAATCCAAATTTCTATTTTTTTAAACATAGGACTATATAATTTATAACTTTATTTTCTAATTCACTATCACTTAATATCAGCATATTCTGAAGATAGCATCATTACAATACTTTTAAAGCTCTTTGTACTTACTTTGTATTTGTCGTAACAAAAACATTATAAGAATGGTACTTGCCATCATGTTTATGTAAACTTTTATTCATTTTAAACTTCTTGCAAATTTTCTTACTTTTTGCATATGCTTTTCAAAGTCGCTTTTTTTCATATTTGGAAGGACTGAATAGAATCTTAA
>MDTA01030563.1_pt1 | contig 12437 bp, 12 predicted proteins | sample 811151 | NCBI WGS metagenome assembly MDTA01 (sample SAMN05326648, study PRJNA326480) | marine metagenome | isolation source: seawater | place: Indian Ocean: South | collected 2010
AAATTTCTCGAAAATTTCTGATATTTCTTTTTGTTTAGTTAAATCAACTTTTTTAAAAATTACATTCTTATTATGGGGTTTTATCAAAAACTGAATTGTTTTTTTTTCACTATTACTAAAGTTATCTATCAAAATTACCTTGAAATTTTTTTTTATAAGTATTTTTGATAAATTTGAACCTATATAGCCAGCTGCACCTGTTACAAGAATATATTTGTTTTTATACAATTTTGATGTATTTGGTTTGATTATTAGTAACTTATTATATTATAAATTAAAAAAAATAAATATTTTATACTTATGTCACCAAGAAGATTTTTTAATCTTTTACCAAAAAAATTTTTGTTCATTAAGACATGGAATTATTTAAAATTTCAATTATCTAGATTGAATAACTTCAAAAAATTAAATTATTTACCAATCACCATGGATGTAGAGCCGACGACTGGTTGTAACTTTAGGTGTACCATGTGCCAAGTATCTTCACCTGATTTTAAGGCAAATAATATGGAATTATCAACTTTTATTAAGTTCATTAATGACAATAAACAATTGATAAAAATCAAACTTCAAGGAATGGGAGAACCATTGGTAAATAAAAATATTTATGAGATGATCAAAATTGCAAAGCAAAATGGTATAGCAACAGAGATAATTTGCAATGGAAGCATGTTAAATAAAAAAAATATTTCTAAACTTTTAAAGAATAGTTTAGCAAAATTAACCATTAGTATAGATGGAGCGTCAAAGCAAGTATTTGAGAGTATCCGAGTAAAATCAAATTTTGAAGAGGTCATATCAAATTCAAAAAATTTTAAAGAAATGACAAGAAATAAATTTGTCAGACCAGAATTTAGTGCCTGGTCAACAATTCAAGAATCTAATTATGAGGAAATAGAGAAAATTGCAGAACTTTGTAAAACAATTGGGTTTGATGATTTGACATTTCAAGTTTTTTTAACTGGTTGGGGTAAAAATGAATGGGAAAATATTAATAATAAAAAAAATATTAATTTTAGAAATACCAATGTAAAAGAAAGGTTTAATAAAGTTATCTCAAAATATTCCTCAAATAATTTTAAAATAAAAGTCTTTGAGGAAAATTTACTAACCTATAAAAAAAAGTGTAGTTGGCCTTGGAATAGTTCTTACATAAGTGCAAAGGGTGATATTGTTCCTTGTTGCATAATTGGTGATCCAAAAGTTATTAATATGGGTAATGTGAATGAAAGTTCATTTAAAAATATATGGTATTCTAAACAATATAATGAATTTAGAGATAAAATATCAAAAAATGATTTAAATGAATTTTGTAAAAATTGTTATTTTGAACATAATAATTATCAAAATTAAAAATGAAAATTGCTCATATCGTTTACTCCGATGTCGGTGGTGCTGGTAACATTGCTTTATCATTATTTCGAGAGGGTAAAAAGTCAAAAATTCTAAAGAATTCAATAATTTTTACTGGACCAGTCTTTTCAAGAAATTATAGTATACATAATAAAACAAGTTTTTTTTTTATAAAAACTTTTAAAAATTTTTCTTTTTTAGCATGGTTTAAAATATTTCTAAGGTTAATTAAAATAAGACCAAATATTGTTTTTGTTCACAATTTTATGATAGTACCATCGATAATTTATTCATTAATATTTTCTAAAAATATAGTTTATGTTGATCATTCAGCCATAAATTATAAATCATATAAAGACAAATTAATTGCAATAATTTTAAGAATTTTTTTTATAGATTTAATAGTGCTCAATTATAAAAATTACCAGTATTATAAAAAATTTAAAATTTTTGATAAAAAAATACATTTGATAAAAAATGGTATAGACGAATTATTTTATAAAAAAACATATAAAAAAAAAAATAAAAAAGTTTTTTCAATTGGAATGGCTGGAAGGCTTGATTATTTTAAAAAGCAGGAATTGATTATCGAGGCCTTTTTGAATTCAAAATTAAAAAAACTTAATTTAAGTTTATCATTCGCAGGCGATGGTCCAGAATTAAAGCACCTTAAAAGAAAGGTAAAATTTTATAAGATTAAGAACAAAGTAAAATTTGAGGGATTATTAAGTGAAAAAAAATTAAAAAATTGGTTTAATAACTTAGACCTTTATATTCACGCAAGTGATGGTGAGGCAATGTCAACATCTATTTTGCAGGCAATGTCAATGGAGTTACCAATTGCTGCATCTAATGTTGATGGCATACGCAATTTATTTAGAGAATTTCCTAAAATCGGGAAAACATTTGTTAATAATTCAAATCAAATTGCAGATGTAATTAAATATTTTTACAATAAAAAAAATTATAATTATAAAGTTTCAAGAAAATATATAATTCAAAAATTTAGTAGCAAAATAATGTTTTTAAATTATTTAAAAATGTTAGAAAAAATTACTTAACAGTTACTAATAATTTGTTTGGTTAATTAAATAAATGTAAATATAAACACTTCATGAAAGCAAAAGCACTATTTTTAGATAGAGATGGAGTAATAAATAAATTTAAAGGATATATAACTAGCTATAAAGATTTTAAATTTTTATCAGGTGTAAAAAGTGCAATAAAATATGCGAATAAAAAAAATTATTTAATAATAATTGTTACTAATCAATCAGGTATTGGAAGATCTTACATGAGTGAAGAAGATCTTAACAAAATACATAGTAAAATGAAAAATACTTTATTTAAATTTAATAAAGCTAAAGTTGATGATATTTTTTTTTCTCCATATTACAAAAATTCAAAAATCAAAAAATATAGAACTAATAAAAATGATAGGAAGCCTAAAAATGGAATGCTTTTAAAGGCTATTAAAAAATGGAATATTAGTGTTAAAGATAGTTTTTTTATTGGTGATAAAATAACTGATAAGCAAGCTGCTAAAAAAACAGGTGTTAAATTTTATTATAAAAAAAAAATCTCATTGTACAAACAGGTAAGATTAATTTTAAAATGAAAATTCTTCATGCAATTACAAGTTTAGATAAAGGTGGAGCGGAAAATCACTTATCTATTTTAGCTAAATTTCAACAAAAACATAAAAATAATATTTTTATATTTATTTCAAAAAATAGTTTTTACTGGATTAATTTTTTAAGAAAATCTTGGATTAAAATTTACAAGTCTCCCACATTTAACGAAAAAAATTTTATTTTTAGACTTTTTAAACTTTATAAAGATTCAATTTACTTAAGCAAATTGATAGACAACATTAAACCAGAGATACTTCACGCTCATCTTCCATATATGGAATTAGTATCATACCTTTCATTATATTTTTCAAAGCACCAACCAAAATTCGTAATAACAAAACATGTAGATAATATTTTCTTTAAAGGTTCTGATGGACAAGAAAAATCAGTAATTGGTTCAATAATTGTAAGAAAGATTGCTAAAAAAGCATTGAAGATAATAGCTATATCCAAAGCTGTAAAATATTTTTTAGCATCTAATTATGTTGGTGTTGAAAAAAAAAAAATTAAAATTATTAGGTATGGAATAGATAACTTAAATTCTATTTCTAGACCTGAAAAAAAGAGTAAATTTAAATCAATCAAATCTCTTAAAAGTAATAATTTAGTGATTGGATGTATAGCACGACTAGTTCCTCAGAAGTCAATTGATAATATTTTAAAATCACTTTCAATTTTAAAAGATAAGAAAATAAAATTAGTTATTGTTGGAAATGGATTTTTAAAAAAGTATTTAAAAAATTTATCAAATCAACTTGATATAAGTGATCAAATTATCTGGTATGATTTTATAGATGACTTAAACACCTTTTATCAAAATATTAACTTGTTTGTTCTAACTTCTAAATATGAAGGATTGGGACTAGTATTTTTAGAGGCAATGTTGTCAAAAAAGCCAATTATATGCTCAAATAAAAGTGCCATGCCTGAAATTGTAAAGAATAATTATAATGGATTTTTAGTTGATCCTGATGATCCAGCCAAGTTAGCAAAAGCAATTCTAAAATTAAAAGATAAAAAATTAAGATACAAACTTGGGTTAAATGGATATAAAAAAATTAAAAAAGAATTTTCTGTAAAAAAAATGTATTTAGAAACAAAAAAAATATATTCTTTGAATGAAAAAAATATTTAAATCAACTATAAACGATTTTGGTGATGAGTGGGATAAATTTGATAATAACAATATCTCAAAAAAAGAATTAAGAAAAATTTTCAATAATTATTTTTCTATTTTTCCAAAAAATTTTATTAATAAAACAAAAATTGGAATAGATATTGGTGCAGGATCAGGGCGTTGGGCTAATTTTGTTTTACCAAAAGTAAAAAAATTATATATTTTGGAGCCAAGCATAAAAGCCCTAAACGTTTCTAGAAAAAAACTTAAAAATCACAAAAATGTAAAGTATTTTAACTGTGAGATTAAAAAAATTAATATTATTAAAAAAAAATTTGATTTTGCTTATTCTCTCGGTGTAATTCATCATTTAAATTATCCGGAGAAAGCATTTAGATTGATTAGAAAAAAATTGAAAAAAAATTCACCGTTTTTGGTTTATTTATATCATGACTTTGAAGAAAATAATGCATTTTATAAATATTTATGGAAATTGTCTGAAATTTTAAGATGGATTATCTCTAGACAAAATTTTTTTTTCAAATCTTTAATTTGTGATTTAATAGCGATTTTTATTTATTATCCTCTTTCAAAGTTATCAAAAATTTTTTTAAAGTTTTTTTCAGAATCAAAAAATTTTCCACTCAGTTATTATAAAGATAAACCATTTTATGTAATGAGAAATGACTCTTTAGATAGGTTTGGTACAAAATATGAAAAAAGATATTCAAGACAGGATATAATAAAATTATTTAAAAAGACTGGTTATAAAAATATTAAAATTTCATCTAAAAGACCTTATTGGTGTGCAATTGGTTACAATTAACTAAGTATGTGTGGAATTACAGGGATCATTCTAAAAAAAAAAAATTCACTTATTAATTTAAGCTCAATTGAAAAAATGACACGCGAGCTAGCCCATAGAGGTCCGGATGGCGAGGGTTACTGGGTAAGTAAAAATGAACTTCAATATTTAGGACATAGAAGACTTTCTATTATTGAACTCTCTGAAAAAGGTAGCCAGCCTATGAAGTCTCAAAATGGAAGATATGTAATTACCTTTAATGGGGAAATATATAATCATTTAGAAATACGCGAAATAATTAGTAAAAAAAATAATTATAAGTGGTACTCAAATTCAGATACTGAAACATTATTATCTTCTTTTGAGACTTTTGGTTTTACTCAAACATTAAAAATCATTGAGGGTATGTTTGCTTTTGGATTGATTGATTTATTTTCAAATAAACTTTATTTGGCTAGAGATTTAAATGGTGAAAAACCTCTATATTATGGTTTTCAAGAAAATGGATTTGTCTTTTCATCTGAACTTAAATCAATAATTAAATTTCCAAAATTTAAAAAAGAATTAGACAAAAAGTCTATCAAGTATTTTTTAGACTATTCTTTTATACCTGAGCCTTATTCCATCTTTAAAGATATATTTAAGTTAGAAAAAAAATCATTTTTAGAATTTGATTTAACGTCACACAAAATAAATTTTATTAAACAATATATACCAATAAAAAATACTGAAATATCAAAAACTGAAATAAGTAAAAATCCAATTGATACAATTAATAAAATCTTAAATAGATCTGTAAAATTATCTATGATATCTGATGTAGAAGTAGGTTCTTTTCTCTCTGGCGGAACAGATTCAAGTTTAATTACATCTATTATGAGTAATTTATCCAAAAAAAAGGTTCAAACTTTTTCAGTTTCAATTGATAAATCTAATTATAATGAACATCTATATGCATCAAGAATTGCAAAATTTTTAAATACTAATCATAATGAAATAGTTGTAGGTGAGACAGATTTAATCGAACAAACTAAAAAATTACCAAATATGTATGATGAGCCATTTGCTGACAGTTCTCAAATACCCACATCTTTAATATCAAACTTCGCAGCTTCAAAAGTAAAAGTAATATTATCAGGAGACGGAGCTGATGAATTTTTTGGAGGATACAATAGATACTTAGGAATAAATAAAATAATGAATTTTTTTAAAATTATTCCATTTAAACTCAGAAGTTTAATCGGAAATTTGCTTATTAAAGTTCCTGATTATATTTTAAATATAATTTACTTATCTTTAAGGAAAATTAATAACTCAAATCTAGAGATAAATCAAATTAATGAAAAAGTTTATAAATTAAGTTTAATTTTAATAAATTGTAAAAAAATAGACGACGTTTTTTTATTTATACTAAAAAACTATTTCACTGGAGATGAATTATTAGTTGAACATCTATCTACTAAAAGTTTAGAGGATACTTTGTTAGCACTTGTTGAAAGAAATCGTAGTCCATCAGAAAATATGATGACAATCGATCAAAATTTTTACTTGCAAAATGATATACTTAACAAAGTAGATAGAGCCTCAATGTTCTATAGTCTTGAGACTAGAATGCCATTTTTAAACAAAGATGTTATTGATTTTTCAAAAAAACTTCATTTAGACTTAAAAATAAAAAAAAATAATGGTAAATGGATTTTAAAACAATTATTAAAAAAATATGTTCCTGAATAATTCGTTAATAGACCAAAAATGGGATTTTCTATCCCAATAGATTTATGGTTGAGAACATCGTTAAAAAGTTGGACAAAGGATATTTTAAATCAAAGAAATTTAGAAGATTATCAGGTTTTAAATAAAACTAAAGTTGAAAAAATTTTACAAGAACATTTTTCTGAAAAGAAAAATTTTGGAACACAGTTATGGAACCTGATAATTCTTCAAAAATGGCTTAACAAATATTATTAATGAGTGAGAAAATAAATAATATATTTATTAATAAATTTAGTATTGAGAATCTACTAATTATTTTATTACCAATTTGTGCAATATTTAGCACTTTTATTTTAGAAATATTTTTAATTTTTATTTTGTTAAGTTTTCTTTTACGGAATATTAATAATTTTCAAAAAAAATTTTTTATTAATAAATTTTTTATATTTTTTTTAATTTTCTATAGCTATTTATTATTGAGATATTTTTTTAGTATTAGTTACGATGATCAATCATATTTATTTATTATATTTTATTTTAGATATGGTTTGTATGTCATTTCAATTTATTATTTTTTGACTAAAATAAATAATTTAGAAAATAACTTTCTAAAATCAATAATTATAACTGTAATAATTTTAATTATTGATGGGTTTATACAATTTATATTTGGTAAGAATATCATAGGTTATGCTTCTATTGACAATAATAGAATTGCTAGTTTTTTTGGAGATGAATCAATACTTGGAAGTTATTTAATTAAAATTTTACCTTTTATCTTTTTATATTTGGTAAAAGATTTTTCATTTAAAAATCAAATTCTAATTTTTCCAATTATTATTTTAAGTTTAGTTTTAATATTTGTATCAGGCGAAAGAGCAGCATTTATATTAGCTTTTTTCATGATTTTTTATTTATTTCTATCAATTAAAAAATTGAGAAAACCAACTTTTATCTCATTATTTATTTCCACATTAATTGTTACATTAGTATTTTTCAATTCGGAGAATACCAAGCAAAGATATCTTCAAACTTTCAATGAACTAGTTAATGGTAATATTCTTAAAGGAAATACAAAATATAATGAGACAGCAAAAGTAAATAAAGAAATTTTAGATAAAGAATCTACATTTGGAAATTTTTACATCGTTTCACCAACACATAATAATTATTTTATTACAGCATTAAATATGTTTGAAACAAATAAATTTTTTGGCCATGGCCCTAAATCTTTTAGAGTTTTATGTAGCGATGAGAAGTATAAAATAAATATTTGGAGCTGCTCAACTCATCCACATAATTATTATATCCAGCTTCTTTCTGAATTTGGAATTATTGGTTTTATTTTCCCTTTTATAATATTTTTATTTTTTGTGTTTAGAACTTTTAAATATTTTTTTTCAGAAAATTTTGATCAAAGAAAAGTTTTCTATTGCGCTATTATTGTCAATTTATGGCCTTTAACAACTACAGGCAATTTTTTTAATAATTGGATATCTATTCTTATATATTTGCCAATTAGTTTCTATTTGTTTAATTTAAACTATAATGACAAATAGTATTATAATTTATTTTATTTCTCTTTTAACAATAAATTTATTAATAATAATAAATTTGAACAAAATTGTAAAAGTTATCAATTTATATGATTTACCTGATAACATTAGAAAGATACATCAAACACCGACACCTTTAATTGGTGGAATATTATTTTTTTTTAATATATTTTTTTTTATATTATTTTTTTCGTTTTTTAATAGCTCATATATTTTTAACTCATTTTATTTAACTGAACTTAAGCCATTAATTTATTTAATAATAACTTTAACATTAATTTTTCTTATAGGTATTTATGACGATAAATATAAAATGGGAGCACTATCAAGATTAATTCTACTGTCCCTAATTTTATTTTTATATCTCAAAACTGATTATACATCACTTCTTGCTAATATAAATTTTACATTTACTGAAAAAAACATTTCTTTAAATTATGGATCAAATTTTTTTAGTTTATTCTGCTTAATTGTATTAATCATTTCTTGCAATATGTTTGATGGAATGAACATGCAGTCTTTTATTTTTTACTTTAGTAATTTTTGTTTTTTGTATTTTTTTAAAACTAATATTTTTGTATTAACCTGCTGTATAACACTCTTATTTTTTAGTTTTCTTAATTATAGAGGAAAGATTTTTTTAGGTGACTCTGGAGTTTATTTATTATCAACAATTTTAGGTATTCTTTATATTAAGTACTACAACTTCAACATAAAAATTCTATCTGCCGATGCAGTATTTTCTTTTTTATTTTTTCCGGTGCTTGACTCAGGCAGATGTATATTTATTAGATTAATTAATGGAAAAAATCCATTTTTTGGTGATCAATTGCATTTTCATCATATACTTTTAAAAAAAATTTCATATAAAAAATCTTTTTTACTCATAGCAATTTTAACTATCCTGCCTTTTTTAGTTTATATTTTGAATATTACCCCTTTATTAAGTATTTTAGCAACTTTAATATTATATTTATCTATATTATTTAAATATTATAAAAAATGATTTTTTTACTATTTAAAATCATAAATTGAAAATGAAATTTTATTATCCAAAAATAAGTGTAATAATCACTTCATATAATTCTCAAATTTATCTTAAACACTCTATTCAATCAGTTTTAAATCAATCTTTCAAAGATTTTGAAATTATTTTAATTGATGATGGATCTAAAGATAAAAGTTGTTCAATAATAAAAAAATTTGCAAAACGAGAAAAAAAAATAAAATTTTATTTTTTTAAAAACAACAGTGGTACTGCATCAATCCCCAGAAATAAAGGTGCTGAATTAGCAAAAGGAAAATATTTGTGTTTTTTAGATGCTGATGATATTTGGTTGAGTGATAAACTTGAAGAACAATTAAAAATGATAAGCAAAAGAGATGTTTTTTCTTTTACTAGTTGTAAATATATTAAAAAAAGTGGCAAAAATTACTCAAATTTTATGGAAAATTACGTCAGAAATCGTCTCCAGAGTTATTTTTTTAAGATCGGTTTGAAAGGACTTTTTGCATATAATCCAGTAATTTTATCTTCTGTATTAATAGAAAAAAGCTTTTTTTTGAAATTTAAATTTAACACATCAAAAAGTTTAGTTGGTATTGAAGATTTAGATTTATGGTTAAGAATTTTTTATTCAACCAATTCAAAAAAAATTTCATTTTGTAATAAAGAATTAGTTTTAATCAGAAGAACTCCTGATAGTTTAAATATTAACTATACACAAGCAGTTATAAGAGCTTCTTATTGTGTGATAAAATTTTTTTTAGAAAAAAAAATTTTTAATACATTTAAACCTTTTTTAATAGGTATTATTTTAAGAAGTTTAAAAAATTTAATTAAAATTTCCCAAACTCCAATCAAAAAAAACTTTATTAAATTCTTTTTAATTTTTTCAATAATTTATATCTCAATTTTTAAAACTCCTATCTTTTGGTATGCTGGAAAATTTTTGACATATTGGGATGAGCCTGTCAATTCAGATGCCATTGTTATTTTATCTGGAAACGGAGAAGCTGATTATATAAATACAGGTTATCAAAGAAGATACTTAGATGTAAAAAAAATCGTTAATAGTAATAACTTTAAAACAATTTATTTAATGGGAAGAAAACAGGAAATAGAGGAATATAATATACTGAAAGCACTTTTGATAGCAGATGGTGTTGACAATCAAAAAATTAAAGTTGTAACAAAAACATTCAGAAACACTAAGGAAAATATTAGATCTTTGGTAGAAATTCTTAAAAAGGATAATATTAATTCAATTAATTTTGTTACTGCACCATATCATACAAAAAGATCTAAGTTGTTGTGGGATAAATATAATGACGGAATTAAAGTGAATATTTTAGAAAATATAGATAGACAAAAAAATAAAAAATGGAAGAAAGTTACTTATACTCAACTGAAGGTTATTTTATATGAATTTACCGCGATTGTTTATAATAAACTCAGGGGTTATTTTTAATATTTTTAATAAAATAATTTTTTAAGTTAATTTCATCTAATTTGTAATATTTATATAAACTATCTACATCTCCACTCTGAGTAAAAATGTCATCTAAACCATAATTATATATCTCACATTGTGATTTTACTTTATTTAGTGCCTCATTTATTGCTGAACCAAGTCCACCCATTACATTATGATCTTCAACAGTTATAATTTTTTTTGTTTTTTTTGATAATTTTTTTAATATTTTTAGATTAATAGGTTTTATTGAAGATAAGTTACCGAGCCCAATTTTATATTTTTTAATTTTTTTAATGGCATCATAACATTTACCAAGCATAGGTCCTGAAGTTAATACTAACGCATCGTTACAATTATTAATAATCAAATTTATGTCTCCTTCTTTAAATTTAAAATTTGTATTAAAAAACTCTTTAGTTTTTTCTCTCGAGATCCGAATGTAGACAATATCTTTAGATTTGCTGCTTAAATACTTTTGTAAAATTTTTTTTGTTTCAATTTCAGTAGAGGGCTGAACTACTTTTATATTTGGTATAGATCTCATTACAGATATATCTTGCAAACCTGCCTGGGTAGGCCCATCTGGCCCAATTAAACCTCCATGAGTTCCAACTAGTATAACTGGTGCATTATTAAAAGCTATTGAAGTCCTAATTTCAATATTTTTACCAGTTAAAAAAGATCCAAAACTTGAAATTATAGGTCTAAAGCCACTCATGGCTAGTCCTGCTGCTATTCCCACAGCATTTGCTTCAGCTATACCAGTCTCAATCGATCTATCTGGATATTTTTCAAAAAAATAGGATAATTTTGTTGCTTGTTTTAAATCTGGCGAAATAGCAATAATTTTTTTATTTTTAGCTGCAATCTTTACAATTTCAGTTCCAAATATATCTCTTAAAGCTTTAGTTGTCATTAACTTAATTCCTTAAGAGCATTATTGAATGAAATAGTATCTATTTTTTTTGAATGCCATTCTCCTTTATTTTCCATAAATGAAACACCTTTACCTTTTATAGTATTCAAACAGATTACAATTGGTTTTTTATTTTTATTTTTTATAAAACTATTTATTGACTTTGAAATATGACTAAAACTGTGACCATCAATATCCTTTACTTTAAAACCAAAACTTTCCCATTTTTTTTTTATATTTCCCATAGGCAAAGTTTCTTTAATTGATAATTCATTTTGAAATTTATTATAATCTATAATTATACATAAGTTTTTAATTTTTTTTGCAGCAATAAACATTGCACTTTCCCAAATTTGACCTTCTTGCATTTCTCCATCTCCAATAATACAAAAAACTTTTCTGTTATTTTTTTTCATTTTATTTGCCATTGCATATCCAATAGCTATTGATATCCCTTGACCCAAGGCACCTGTGCTAGCGTCCATAAGTTTAAACATTTTTTTATCAGGATGCCCTTGAAGTTTGCTATTTACCTTCCTTAATGTCATAAGATTCTTTTCACTAATTTTTCCAAGAACTGATAATGCAGCATATAGACTTGGAACCGCGTGGCCCTTCGATAATATTAAATGAGATAAATTTTTCTTATTAAAAATTTTTTTAAAAAAAATTAAATAAACTAAAATTTCAACAATAGACAAAGATGGTCCTATATGGCCGGACCCCGCTTTATAAATGGATTTTAAAGTTTTGACTCTTACTAATTTACAAATATTTTTAAATTTTGACTTATCTTTGTTTTGAAACATATTCTTTCATTAATCCAGTTATTATATGTGAAATTGAATTTTGAATGTCTTCAATAT
>MDTA01018851.1_pt1 | contig 12435 bp, 12 predicted proteins | sample 811151 | NCBI WGS metagenome assembly MDTA01 (sample SAMN05326648, study PRJNA326480) | marine metagenome | isolation source: seawater | place: Indian Ocean: South | collected 2010
AATAATGTTATTTGTCTTGCAACAGTTGTCTCCATGGCCATCCAAGCAAGTTTCATTGCAATTCGTGGAAACTTTATAATTTGTTTTCCGAATTGACTTCTATCTTTTGCGTACTGTAAACCTAACTCAAGTGCATTTTGAGCAACGCCAACAGCTCTGGCAGCTGTTTGAATCCTTGCTGACTCGAATGTTTCCATCAATTGCTTAAAACCTTTTCCTTCTTCCTCACCAAGTAAATTTTTTTTTTCTACTTTTATACCATCGAGAGCAATTTCATATTCTTTCATACCCCTGTATCCAAGAACTTCAATTTCACTACCAGACATACCTTCCATAGGGAAGGGATGTTCGCAGTTACCCCTAGGTTTTTCAACTAAGAACATGCTAAGTCCTTTATAACCTTTTTGCGAAGAATCGGTTCTTGCAAGAACCGTCATCAAATCTGATCTAGCTCCATGCGTTATCCAAGTCTTGTTTCCAGTGATTACATAATGATCACCCTGGAGTTGTCCTCTAGTAGACAGACTTCCAAGGTCAGAACCTGTGTTAGGTTCAGTAAAAACAGCTGTCGTAAGTATTGATCCGTCAGCAATCTTTGGGAGATATTTTTGCTTTTGTTCTTCGGATCCTCCTAATCTAATCAATTCTCCAGCAATTTCTGCTCTTGTGCCTAAGGATCCTGCTGCCAAGAAACCTCTTGAGAGCTCTTCAGTGACAACACACATAGCCACCTTGCCCATACCCAGACCTCCATAACTTTCAGGTATTGCAATACTGAAAACTCCAAGCTCAGCCATTTTCTTTAAAATTTCATCGGGTATCAATGCATCCTTTAAGTGCCATTCATTAGCTGAAGGGATAATTTCCTCATCTGTAAATTTTTTAAATTGATCTTGAATCATTTCGAGTGTATCGTCGTTTAATCCCAGGCTAGGGAAAAAACCATTGTCAAGGGAATCAACTATTTTCATTTTAACAACATCAGATAAACCATGACTTATTGATTCTGATATTTGAGAAGAATCAAGGAATGAAAAGTCGGATTTTTCAAGCCCGAGAAATTCTGGTCTTATTATCTCACTTTGACTCATCATGATTCCTTGACTCAACTGAGTTAGGTATTCTGAGAAAGCAAGATGCAAAATATTTGTATCTATATCCGTTTGTTTTTTTTGTTCGCAAAGTCTTTTGTACCAATTTAGGGTTTCCCTTAGACTTATTATGTATGTCTCAAACCAAGCTAAACCATGGGCCTGAAATTGATATTTTTCTAGCAAAGAGTTGTCAATTCTATCGTCTTTCAGTGTTGATTTTCTGATAAATTCTTTAGATTTTGTAGAAATTTTTTCTAATTCTTTTGAAATAACTGAATAATTTTCGATGATTGTTTCATTATCGATGAGTGACTGGTTAATTTCAGATTCTGCGCTTAAGGATGTATCCATGATGAGTAATATCTAATAGTTTTTTTTTTTAATTCAAGTAGCTTGATTATCCTACATCATTAAGCGTCTTCATTCCAGTTTTTTTCGCTTGAACCAATGCAGCCATGTTCCCAGGTAAATGTTGATTATTCATCATTTTTGTGTGTGCAGCAGGAATTTTTTTCCATTCAAAACATTCAGACATTAAAGGACTAATTAATTTATTAATCATCATATCATTTGCTTGATTAGCTTGATATAAGTTTGCAAAGTGACTACCTTGTATTCTTTTTTGTCTCATCCATACATACCTCGCATCCATAGTCAAATTATAACCTGATGTTCCAGCACAAATTACAACCATACCTCCAGTTTTAACAAGGTAACAAGATACTGGAAATGTAGATTCTCCAGGATGTTCGAAAACTATGTCTACATCCTTTTTTCCAGTTATATTCCATATATCTTTTCCCAAAACCCTGCATTTTTTTATAAAATCTGAATATTCTTTTGGTTTTTTTACATCAGGAAGTTGTCCAAAACAATCATAGTTCTTCCTATTCAACACACCAGATGCACCAAGTTTCTCTACAAATGGTATTTTTTCATCGTCTGATATAACTCCTATCGCATTAGCTCCGACTGCCTTACATATCTGCACAGCCATACTTCCAATACCCCCTGATGCTCCCCAAACGAGTACATTCATTCCTGGTTTTAAAGCATGTGGCGGATGGCCAAATAACATTCTAAATGCAGTTGCTAATGTTAAAGTGTAACAACCACTTTCTTCCCAAGAGAGATGCTCTGGTTTTTTCAACAACTGTCTTGATTGAACAGTAGTAAATTGGGCGAAGGAACCGTCATTTGTTTCATAACCCCAAATTCTTTGTGATTTTGAATACATTGGCTCACCTCCATTACACTCCTCATCGTCACCGTCATCTCGATTACAGTGAATTATAACTTCATCCCCCATTTTCCATCTTTTTACATTTTCTCCAACAGCCCAAACTATACCAGAAGCATCTGATCCACCAATATGATAACCTGTATCTTCCCCAATAACTGATATTGGAATACCTTGAGATGCCCAAACATTATTATAATTAATTCCAACTGCCATAACCATGACTAAAACTTCATCTTTTCCAGGTTTTTGCACTGGCATTTTTTCTATTTGCATGGCTTTTTCAGGCACACCCAACCTATCCTCTCTAATCACCCAAGCATACATCTCCTCGGGCACTTCTCCAATTTGAGGAATTTCACCTATTTCATAAATTTTCTTTGCAGTCATAACATCACCTGTGATAATTTTAAAAAAAACTTTTATACCATTAATTTAAAAAAAATACATAAATTTTCTTGTTCATGAACAAAATTAGTATTATTTTTCATTTCAAATGAATATAACAAAAGATAAAACTTGGTTAATAAGAACTTATGCTGGCCATTCCTCGGCAGAGGCATCAAATAACTTATATAGAGAGAATTTAAAAAAGGGTCAAACTGGTTTGTCGGTTGCTTTTGATTTGCCCACACAAACTGGTTATGACTCAGATCACATACTTTCCAAAGGTGAAGTTGGAAAAGTAGGAGTGCCCATTAGTCATATTGGCAATATGCAAACTTTATTCAAAAACATACCACTAGATAAAATGAATACCTCCATGACAATCAATGCACCAGCAGCGTGGCTTCTTGCTCTTTATATTGCAACTGCTGAAAAGCAGGGGAAAAAAAGGAAAGACCTTTCTGGTACAACACAAAATGATATTACTAAAGAATATTTGTCTAGGGGTACTTATATTTTTCCACCAAAACCTAGTTTAAAATTGTCAACAGATATTATTCAGTACACCACAAAAGAAATTCCAAAATGGAACCCGATAAATATTTGCTCTTACCACCTTCAAGAAGCAGGAGCCACCCCAGAGCAAGAATTGTCGTTTGCATTAGCAACAGCAATAGGAATTATTGAAAATTTTAGTAGCGGTTCTAAGATAGACAAAAAACTTTTTGAAAAAATTGTTGGAAGACTAAGTTTTTTTGTGAATTCAGGGATGAAATTAATCACCGAAACTGCAAAAATGATTGCATTTACTGAATTATGGGATGAGATTTGTAAAAAAAGATTTAAAGTGAAAGAAGAAAAATACAGACGATTCAGATATGGAATGCAAGTTAACTCTCTTGGCCTTACAGAATTACAACCCGAAAATAATGTTTACAGGATTTTAATCCAAATGCTCCCAGTTGTTATTGCAAAAAATTCAAGAGCACGTGCTGTTCAATTGCCAGCGTGGAATGAAGCTCTGGGTCTTCCAAGGCCGTGGGATCAACAATGGAGCCTTAGACTTCAACAGATAATGGCACATGAAACGGATTTATTGGATTATGATGATATTTTTGAAGGGTCAAAGGTATTAAAAGATAAAGTAAATTCTCTCAAAAAATCAACATATAATGAACTTAATAAAATTGACAAAATTGGTGGATTAGTTGAAGCCATAGAAAATGGTTACATGAAAAGTTCTTTAGTTGCATCACAAACATCAAGACAAAAATCAATAGAAGATGGTATGCAAAAAGTGGTTGGTGTAAATTGTTATACAGAAGGTGAAACCTCACCACTGATTAATGAAAATGATGGAGGTTTTATGAAGGTAGATGAAAGAGCAGAAAAAAAACAAATAAAAAATGTAATTGATTGGAAACTTCAAAGAAATAAAAAAAATGTAGAACAACTCCTAAAAAATTTAAAAGAAAAAGCTTCAGCAGGAGAAAACATAATGGACATCTCAATTGAATGTGCTCATGCTGGAATTACAACAGGCGAGTGGTCAGATGTAATGAGAAATGTCTTTGGTGAATATAGAGCCCCAACAGGTATTGTTTCATCACATATTTCAAAAGAAAAACAACAAAAAGCTGAAATCAAAAAATTGCAATTAGAAGTTAAAAAACTAACTAACAAAATGAAAAGAAGACCAAAAATGCTCGTCGGCAAACCAGGACTTGATGGTCACTCAAATGGAGCAGAGCAGATTGCTGTGAGGGCAAGAGATATTGGTTTAGAAGTTGTTTACGACGGTATAAGATCAACCCCAGAGCAATTAGTGATTGCTTCAATCGAAGAAGGGGTTCATATAATTGGTTTATCTATATTATCAGGTTCACATATCCATCTTGTAAAAACAATTATGAATTTGCTTAAAAAGAATAAGTTCTCTAAAATACCAGTTTTGGTAGGTGGTATAATACCTCCACAGGATGAGAAGAAATTATTATCATGCGGGGTCAAGGCAGTTTTCACTCCAAAAGATTTTAGAATTGAAGATATTATGAAAAGTATTGTTGAAATAGTAAGGAAATCTTGTGAGTAAAAAAAAACTCTGGATTTAACCATCGAGTTATTAAAAAAACTTTTTCATTTTGATAAAAAAAATTTCATTCCTATAAAATTTAGTAATTTAAATATTGGCTGGGTTCACAAAGAAAACAATCAGCTAAAGAAAATATTTTGTAAAAGTAAAGATTATATTGATGTAAACGAGATTCTTGCAATATTAAAAAACAAAAAATTAGTAGAACAAATAATTGAAAAGAATTTTAAAGAAGTTGAATTTTGTCCAGTTTTTAAAAAAGAATCAATTTACCCAAAATTGAATTTTAATCACAAAGAAAATTTTGGTGCCAAAAGTTTTTTTAATATACAGAGAAGCCTTTTGTCTATATTTGGTTTTCCGCAATACGGTGTTCACTGCAATGCATGGTCCAAGATAAATGGAATCACATACTTTTATTTGGCTAAAAGATCAAAAAAACTTGATGATTTTCCAAATCTCTATGATAATTTAATTGGAGGTGGGCAACCCACTGGAATTTCAATAATTCAAAATTTAAAAAAAGAAGCATTTGAAGAAGCTGGTATAAAAAAAATTTCAGAAAGAAAACTCAAAAGAGGAAATACAATTAAATATTTTCATAATCATAATAATCGAGCCTTCTCGGGAATAATTTTTACTTATGATCTTGAAATGACTGGAGAGAATAAATTCGTAAATATGGACGGTGAGGTGCAGAGTTTCAAGTGTATTGCTATAGATGAATTGTATAAAATTTTAGAAAAGAACATGTTAAAACCAAATGCGATAATCCCTATTGCTGATTTTTTTCTACGAAAAATGAGTAGTTATTTTTCGAAAAAAGGTATTTTAGAAATAAAAAAAATTTTAAAAAATGAGTAAAATTTTAGAAGGACCTATCATTAATTCACTCGACAAGAATTCAGATAACATTGTTATTTTTCTTCATGGGTATGGAGCCAATGGAAATGATCTGATTGAAATAGGAAAACATTGGCAACAGCATTTACCAAAGACACTATTTGCGTCACCCAATGCTCCCTTCAATTGTGAATGGGGTGGAAATGCTTATCAATGGTTTGATCTCACCTCGATTGCTCCTGAAAAAATTGGGGAAGGTCTTCAAAAGGCAGGTCCTTATTTAAATAAGTATATAGACCATATTTCAGATTTTTATCAAATTAAGAATGATAAAATTTTTTTTGTTGGATTTTCTCAAGGAACTATGATGGCACTTCATCATCTTTGTAAGAGACAAAAAAAATGCGCTGGCTTGATGGGATATTCTGGACTTTTATTTGAAAACCAGAATTTTGATAGTCAAGTGTTATCAAAATTTCCCATTAAATTATATCATGGTAAACAGGATGATGTTATAAATTATGATTTTACACTTAAAGCTTATACAAAACTCAAGTCACTAGGTTTTAAGATAAATTATGATTTAAATGAGTTTCTTGGACATGGAATTGATGAGAATGGATTAAAAATTGGTTTAGATTTCATAAAAAAAACATTTTATGTTTAATTTTCTGATAAAAATCCAATATAATTAATTAGAGGAGATTTATGTCACTAGCACAAAATAGTTGTCCAGCACTGGTTTTAAATGCAGATTATCAACCTTTGAGTTATTTTCCTTTATCAACATGGTCATGGAAAGATTCGCTGAAGGCAGTTTTTTTAGAAAGAGTTAATGTAGTTTCAGAATACGATCAAGTTGTAAGATCACCTTCGATCGAGTTCAAACTCCCCAGCGTAATTTCTTTGAAGGATTTCATTCCGTTGCCTGATAAAGTTGCTTTCACAAGATTTAATGTTTTTCTGCGAGACAAATTCATTTGTCAATACTGTAGCAAAAGTTTTAAAGTTGAGGAACTAACTTTTGATCATGTTCTGCCAAGATCAAAAGGTGGTAAGACAATATGGGAAAATGTTGTGACATCATGCAGAAAATGTAACACTCTTAAAGGAAATAGATCTTTAAAAAAAATTGGTTTGAAATTAAAAAGATCTCCTTTTACTCCGGATCATTATCAGCTTAAAGAATTAGGTCGAATGTTCCCTCCTAATTTCCTACATAAAAGCTGGAATGATTTTTTGTATTGGGATTCTGAGCTAGAACCTTGATTAAACTTTTTTAGAAATTTTTATAGCTAAACTTGTAAGTTTACTTGTGAACTTTTTAAACATCTTTACTTTACAATCATCAGCAGTCAATGAATCTTTGGCATCTTGTCTATGCTCATCTTCTTCATCACAGAATTGCTTTATTTTTTTTAATAAATCATCGTTCGTTTTATTTTTTTTTAAATATTCCATCTGATTTTTATAATGATCAACTATAACTTGCTCAACTGATTCAGTACAGGCATGAACATATTTCTCTCCTAATTTAGCAGTAATAGCTCCAAGAAATGACCCACCAATTTCCCAAACAGGAGTCATAAGTGTGGGCCTTGTTCTGTAATCAATCATTTTTTTATTAAAGTAGTCAAAATGCCTTTGCTCGTCGTCAGCTATTTCCATTAACTTTTTTTTTAGTTTTTCATCTCGGGTAAATTTTATTTGACCTCCATAAATCATCTGAGCACCGAATTCACCAGCGTGATTCACTCTAATAATTTCATCAATCTTTTTTTTAATATCTTTTTTCATCTTTACTAAAAGTAAAATATAAATTTAAAAAAATAAAAAACAAAGAAATTAAAAAATTTATGTTAGCTAGAGATAAACCAAAAAGAGAAAAAATTATTTCATCGCATTTTGTTAATGGCACCGTATCCAGGTGTGCTCTTAAATCATCAATATTATCAAATGCAACTGGAGTGGATGTACACCCTACATCAAAATTTACAATTCCTCTCTCAACTAGTGAGTGAAATAATGAAACAGAAGCGCTAGAAAGAAATAAGAAAAAAATAAAATAAAATGGAATTTTTTTATCTTTTAAAAAGATTGAAAAAATTGAAACTAATAAAATAAAGAAATATGGAATTCTCTGATAAATACATAATTTACACGGAGGTAAATCGTAAAAATATTCCATTATATATGCTGAAGACAGTACTGAAAATGACAAAACGATCATCACAAAAAAGTAATAATTCCTTATAAGGTTCAGACTTCTCATTTTTTTTTAAAATTTCATTGTTTTAATATGTTTCCATAATCTTTTTAAGCCGGTTGGAGCATTTGTTTTTCGTCTTGTTGGCCATTTTATTGTAGGATCGGAAACATGATCGTCATCTCCTATGTCAATTACAGCAGGATTTTCAATTATGACTGTGTAATAACCAAGACTCTTATATTTTACATTTAAATCTAGTTCATTTGTGAAGCCTCCATATCCTCCAATCAATTCATAATCTTTTAATCGCTTCACTCCCGGTCTAAAAGAAAAATATCCCCACTCCCAACCGGGTTTACAAAAAACTTTTCTAAAACCTATTTTACCGTTCTTTATAGTTTCAAGTGGACCATAGTCAAAAATATCCAGTCTACTCGCACTTTCTTTGCTTTCTAGCCAAACTTGAATGATTTTTTCATCAGTTTTTAAGATTTCCAGAGAGTCTTCGATGAATTTTTTTCTAGTGTAAATCCAATCATCTTCGCAATGGAAAACATATGGAGTTTTAATTTTTTTGTAAGTTTCAACTATTGATTTTATCTGACCCTTTTTTTCAGCATTAAAAAGTAGTTCAATCTTTTTACTCCATTTCTTTCTTATAGCTTCATAAACTTCTTCATTGACTGAATCTTCAACAAGATAATATTGATCAAGTTTAAAAGTATTCATTAAAAAAAAACTTTCCAAAGTCCTATTTAACAATTCAGTCCTCCCACAACTTGTTAACACAAATGTCATTTTATCCTTCATGAAATTAATATAGCTTCAACTTATAAATTTCGAAAGTGTTTAACTGGAATTAAATTTTTAAATTTAGATGATTAAGAAGAAAATAATACCTAATGTTATTATAATTAAGGTTATGAGATTAATGTATTTTGCAACTAAATCTTTAGCTAAATTTCCATATTTATGAAATAAGTAAGCAACAATGTAAAATCTGAGCGCTCGTGAAAAAAAAGAAAAAATCAAAAATAGAAAAATATTTACTCCAATGATACCAGATCCAAGGCATGTAATTTTATATGGGAAAGGAGAAAATCCTCCAATCACAATCAATAACAAACCAAGACTCTCAAATTGATCATTAAAATGATTTATCTTATCAACATAACTTGGGTAATATTCATAGAAGGTGAGAGATAAATTATTCCAAAACCAAAATCCAATTATGTAAGCCACTAATCCTCCTAAAACTGAAAAGATCGTTGTCAAAATAACTAATCGATGAAAACTTTTTTTGTTAGAAAGAATAAATGGTATTAAAAAAACATCCGTAGGAATTGGAAAAAAAATTGATTCAATGAAAGAGGTTACATAAAGAACTACTCTTGATTTTTTTTTTTGGCAAAAACTTAAGCATTTCTTTACAAATTTTTCATATAAATTTCTCACCTTTACCTTATAACATTTAAATGTATAAATTATACATTAGAAAATCATCCCATTGCCCCTATGGCGGAATTGGTAGACGCGACGGATTCAAAATCCGTTGAACTTCGGTTCATGTCCGTTCGAGTCGGACTAGGGGTACCATAAAGAAGAAGATTGTGATAATTTAAATTACTCATGAAAAATTATTCTAGATTATGCTTTTTTCTCTTATTTTTTTTCTTTTCTATTAAAGTTGGAGCTAAAAATTATGATGACCAGAATTTTATTTGTGCAGATGAAATAGGACCAATACTTGAATTTCATATACCCAAATTCAAAGATATTAAGAATATAAAAGATATAATGTTTAAGCTTTTTAAAAAAGAAGATAGAAATCAATATATAAAAAAGAGTGGGACCATTCAAAAAAAATCAAGCCCAATTGACAATACTTATTTTCATTATGAAATAAATTATATTTCCGATGTTAAAAAAGCAAAAAATGAAAAATTTGGATTCTACCCACCAACAATGGGAATGTTCCAAATTCAAGGCACTCAATTTATAGATCTAGCTTGTTGGAAAAACTAAATTCAATTTAAAAAAATCAACAAGTTATTTCTGAATATCTCCAAGCTTAGTAAATTGATTATATTCGATCCACAATGACTGCAAGTAAAGCTTTCCTGAAAAAAATATTAAAACTGATTAAAAGATTGACATAAAGGTAAAAAAAAATGCAATATAGATAAGTGTATATCAACATATATTTTAAGATTTAAATTGAGAGGGATTGCAAATGGATAAAGTTGCATTTGTTACTGGTGCAAATAGAGGAATAGGATTTGAAACATCCAAAAAATTAGCTGAAACCGGTATAAAAGTTATTTTGGGTTCCAGAGACCTGGAAAAAGGGAAGAAAGCAGTTCAAGAGTTAGCTGATATGGGATTTGAAGCAGATCTAGTTCAATATGATTGCTTCGACTTAGATGCACCTCAAAAGGTTTATGACTATATTAGTAAAAAATATAAAAAATTAGATATCTTAATTAATAATGCTGGAGTTCTTCTAACAGGTAACCTTTTTGTAACCAATAGTTCAACTGTAAGTGATAAAGATGTCAAAGATACATTTCAAACTAATCTTTTTTCAGTTATTTCCTTAACTCAAAAATTACTTCCATTAATTATGAAGTCTGATGCTGGAAGAATAGTAAATGTTTCAACAATTTTAAGTTCATTAACGCTTCATTCAGCAAAAGATTCCCCCATAACACCAGCAAAAGAATTTGCATATAACGCATCAAAAACAGCTTTAAATGCTTATACAATCCATCTAGCAATTGAACTTAAGGATACAAAAATAAAAGTAAATTCAGGTCATCCGGGATGGGTAAAAACTGAACTAGGGGGCCCAAAAGCGCCCATGGATGTAAAAGATAGTTATAAAACATCATTACGATTAGCCACACTGAGTGAAGACGGTCCAAGTGGAGGGTTGTTCCATGAGGATGACACAATTCCTTGGTAATTGAGAAGCGATTGATAATAATAGAAAATTTTATTAGTTATGGATAAAAAAAAATTTAAAGAAAAATATGGTGAATGGGCAATTGTCACTGGAGCTACAAATGGAATTGGGAAAGCATTTGTAGATGAACTTTCCATGTTAGGCCTTAGCATTGTGATCGTTGGAAGAAATCAGAAAAAATTAGATGAATTATCAAGAAAATTAAAAAGTAGAGGGGTTAATTGTTTAAAACTGAGAATAGATCTTTCATTACCAAAATCAAGCGAGCTATTATTTAAAAAAACTAAAAAACTTGATATTGGCTTAATTGTAATGTCTGCGGGCTTTGGAAACTATGGAGAATTTATAAGCAATGATATTTCTGAAAATTCCAAAATGATAGACTTACATTGTAAACATAGAGTAGAAATGTCTCATTATTACGGAAATATTTTCAAATCAAAAAATAGAGGGGGAATTATAAACTTGAGTTCAATAGTAGCTTATCAGGGGACCGTAAGTGCAGTAAATTACTCTGCAGTAAATGCATTTCTGCAAAATTTTTCAGAAGGTCTTTATCTCGAGTTAAAAAAACATTCTGTTGATTTACTATCAGTATGTCCAGGCCCTGTAAAAACAGGTTTTGAAAAAACCGCTAAAATGAAGTTTTTAATATCTAGTAATCCAAAAGTTGTTGCAAAAGCATCTCTTAATTCTCTGGGTAAAAAAAATACAGTTTTTCCAGGATTTATTGCAAAAATTTTACATTATTCGCTTCATGGTCTAATTTCAAGAAGACTAAAAGTGGCCGTTTACAATTTAGCGTTTAAATTACTTGTAAGATCTTAATCATTAAGTAATAAAGTATTTTTTTTTCTTAGAGCTTCTAATAGAGAATCAATTTTTCCATCTTTCAAGAAAGAATTAAATTCTGACTTCTTAGTAGCAATTTCACTGACAGAGCCAGCTAACAAAACATCAAAAATTTTCCATTTTTCACCCTTTTTTGTTAGAAGATAACTAATTGGAATTTTTTCATTTTGCTTAAGAACTAATTGTGTTTTTATCATTAAAAAATTTGCAACATTTTTATTTTCTAAAAATTGGAAAACTGGTTCTTCTATTTTAGAGAATCTTTTTATGTAATTTATTGAAATATATTTTTCAAATACATTTATCAGTTGTTTTTGTTCATCTGAACTTGAATTTTTCCATACATCGCCAATTATCATCTTCAACATTTTTTCAGTATCATATGTTTTTTCGACTAATTTTATTATTTCTTTATAATTTAAAATATTTCCAGAACTTATTTTCTTTAATCCTTGATGCAAATCAGAAACTAATTTTTTAGGATTTGATTCTTCATTCTTTTGTTTATTGTTTTTTTGAGAAGTTTCTTTTGATAAGTTTTCATTTAATTTTTTTTTTTCATTTTTTGTTTTCTTAACCTCTTTAAATTTTGGTTTCTCAGGTTCGATGGTTTCAATTACTTCTTTATTTTCTAGATTTTCTAATTCTTCAAAATCAGATTTTTTAACGGAATGCTCATCTTCAAAAGAAACTTCATCGGTTCCCTCTACTTTTTTTTTATCAATGGAACTGAAATAAATCGATGCACAAATT
>MDTA01050754.1_pt1 | contig 12435 bp, 8 predicted proteins | sample 811151 | NCBI WGS metagenome assembly MDTA01 (sample SAMN05326648, study PRJNA326480) | marine metagenome | isolation source: seawater | place: Indian Ocean: South | collected 2010
ACATCAATCAAATCGTTTTGTTTATTCTTTTCTTTGAGAATTGTGAAGATATCAATGGTTGTTTGGTTTAACCATTCGTTTGTACCCTTTTTTGCAAGATATAAAAGCGCATTTTTAATCTGTGCTTTATCTTTTGATCTTAGTGCTAAAGCACAACATAGGGCATATTTTGCAGATAGATCTTTAGGAAAATCTGGCTTACCTTTACCATCCAAAATAATATCGATATTTGGTAATGTTTTATATATTGAACAGAAACTTCTAAATTCTGAGGCAGCTGCTGTTCCAACAGCAGGATCTATATCCAACTTTGCTTTCAATAAATTATCACACTTCACCCATTGTCTTGGAGAAGGCCAGGCTGGTGAATTTCTATCAATTTTGTGAAGTAAATTAGGTCTAAAGTTAAGAAAAGAAATAATTCTGTCATCAACTTCATTTTTAATTGCATAATTTTTAAATTCATCTAGACCTGTAGTTATTTCAAGATGAAAAAACCTATTAGACAGTGGAGCAGGCATATCAAACACAGCTGCATGATCTTCTTTTCTATTGCCTGCAGACCAAATAAACCAATTATCAGGAACTTTATAACTACCTACCTGTCTATCTAAAATTAGCTGTTGAGCTATCCCTTGAATAGCTGGTGGTGCCATATTTAATTCATCAAAAAATAAAATACCAGCACCATCCTGAGGTAAGAATTCTGGTGGACACCAATAAGATATTCCATCTCTAGGTTCCGGCAAACCTCTAATATCAGTTGGTGCTAATTGACTAAGTCTTACATCAATAAAACGTAAGTCATTTTTTTGTGCGACACTTGAAACTACTGAAGATTTTCCAATGCCTGGAGCACCCCAAATCATTATTGAGTCCATTACTTTTGCTTTAGTAATTTTGTTTAAGTATTCTTCAAGTCTTTTAATCGATAGTTTTTTCATAAATACTCCTTTATATTTATATTGATTAATGAAATTATGAATTGAGGAGAGGACACTTTAAGTCAAAGCTATGGCAAAGTCAGATTCTAAAGGAGCAATAGACAGAGGCATGTTGTTGTTAAACTTGCTTGACCCTATTCAAAGAACAAGAAAAGAAATTCACGGGATGTTAATTGAGAGAGGATATGACATAAGTGAAAAATCAGTTGAAAGAGATCTAAATAGACTTGCAGATTTATTTCCTAGGCATGTTTCTTATATTAAAAAGTTCCCTCCTTTCGGCTATAGACTAAGGGAGTCTGCAAAAATGAGCTTTATGAAGCCAGAAGAGGCAATTTCAGTCTTAACTGCCTACGAGTACCTAGATCCGCTTATTCCAAAACTTGCACAGGGTTTAGACCTTTATATAAAAGAAGCAGAGAATGTCCTCGAACATAATTTCTCATCAAACTATAAAAATTGGAAGCAAAAAATATCAATAAAAAATGAAGGGTTTCAATTAAAACCAAAACTTATTAAAAGAAGTGTTTTACAAAATATTCATGCAGCAATACTTTTGGGAAAAAGTATCTCATGCACCTATCATGCTAGAGCAACTCTTCAGGATAAAAAATTCACTGAAATCTTTCCAATAGGCCTTGTTCATTGCGGCCGATTAATATATTTGATTGGCTCCCATGACAGGGCAGCTAAAAAAAGATTTGGTTGGCCTCTTCATAGATTTAAATCAATAAATGTTAAAGATGAAATAAACCCACTCAAAGATGAGAGTGTAAATAAACATATCAAAGATGGAATGCTTGGATTTTTACTTTCGAATATTGAGAAAAAAGTTGTTTTAAAATTTCAAAAAAATGCAGGATACATTTTTAGAGAGACAAAAACTTCAAATAAAATGAAGCTTACAGAAACAAATGATTCAATAATAATTGAAGATAAACTTCCAGATACGTCTGAGCTAGAAAACTGGATTCTTGGCTTTGGTGAAAAAGTAGAAGTAAAAGAACCTAAAGAATTAAGAACAAAAATTAAACTAAGACTTGAGGCATGTATTGAAAAGTATCGATAAATTTGAACAGAACTCATATGAAGCTGTAGCACTATTTGCAGTATATATTTGCCTACAAGATGGAAAGCTATCCGATCAAGAGGCGTCAGAGTTGTTTATGCAATCAGATGTCATGAAAAATTTTTACTTTGAATGTTATGGTGAAATCTGCGATTTAGATATTGAGCAAGTGACGTTTAATTTAAGAAATTCTCTGGAGAAAAAGAAAAATTTCCTTGAAAAAAAATCTTCGAAAGAAGAGATTAAGTTTTTTAATAACATTATTACTGACAATAAATTAAGGGATCTTGCATTATTAATTTCTAAACTGGCTGCAAGTAAAGACGGTTTTCATAAACTCGAAGAAAATAAGTGGAATTTTTGGTTTAAGAATTGGTTAAATTAGTAAATATGGTTAGATTATTAAAGAAAGCTTGAAAATATCTTTAAATCAACATTTTTTCAATCATATTTTTATCTTTAGGTAAGCACAAAATATTAAGAAAAGTTTTGGCGCGTGTAATTCCCACATAAAGATGTTCTGGTTTGTACTTTTCTAGATCTTCAATAACAAAAATTACACAGTCTGCTTCCATTCCCTTGAAACGAAAGATACTTGATGAATTTATGCTTGAAAGTTCTTTCTTTAAATTTTTATCACTACTGAGCATTACAATCGATTCATTTTCTACTCCTTCAAACCGCAATTTTTTATGTATCTTTTTAATTTCATTAGCAAATGAATCACTAGCAATTATTTCAAATTTATTTGAAATCGGACCATCAAGTCTTATGTTGTGCCCACCACCATCAAAGAATGAAAGGCTTTTTTTTGCAATAGTTTGCGAGTTTCTTAAAATGTGGGGTAAATATACTGATTGAGGATTAATGTTCTTTATTTCAGGTTTAGCATGATTCCAAATTTTTTGATTAGAATCGCCAAAAATCCAAAAAATGGAATCTGTTGCTCTAATATTTTCTAGTATTGTCCACGAAATCGGCGAAAAATCTTGCGATTCATCTACTACAATAACATCAAATTTTTTTTCATTTTCGCAATAATCAAAAACTTTGCTGTAAGACTCATCAAGATTTTTAAAGTCAAGATCATCATTATTTTTAACAAGAATGTCTTTACAAAATTTATCGAAAGTTCCAATAAATCTATAGTTCTTATCTTTATCAGTAATTTCATTTTCAATTTTTTCAGAAATTTTTTCAGAAATTTTTACGTTTTTGCAAAGAAATAAAAATCTTTTTTGATCCTGCTTTGAATATTCATTTATAAATTTTTTTATTGCTATAACAGTTTTTCCAGATCCAGCTGGTCCCTCACACCATAAAGTTTCCCAATTTTTATGAGTGCCCTCTAAGATTTCAGATTGTTCATTGGTAAGTTCTTCAATAAAAAAATTATTATCATGAATTTCATCTTTTAATTTATATTTAAAATTTATTGGTTTAGTAAAAATTTCATGGAAGATATTTTGTGCATCAAGGCCTAATTTTTCATACTGCCCCTGCACTTTTTGTCCTTGTAGAAAAAAGTTTAATATACGTTCTCCTAATTTTTTCATATCCTTCCTAAATCCAAATTTATTCTGATCGTATTCAATTCCTAAATAAGATCTATTTTCATTATTAACATCAGGGAAAAAAGCAAAACTGTCGTAAAAAAATTTAGGATAATCCTCGTTTGATTTTTTCTCTTTCCATCTTTTTCTAAATTCCTGCATTATTTGGTACATGCTCTTATTGCATTGTTTAATAGGATTTTTAATTTTTATGTCACCTGAAAACCATTGATTTTGGTCATTTTTTGATATTTCTCCGCCTTTTACTTCAATAAAAATAATTCCATAAATTTCATCTGTGATGATAAAATCACATTCACCATCTTTCTGTCTGCTTCTATTGTCATGTTTATTCATCCAAGAAACTGAGTAGTAGATACGAGTAGTAGAAAAGAGTTTTGCGTCTTTTAAACCATTAAATAGATTTATTTCAGCATTTCTCAAAGGATTTTTTTTAATTACAGAAGGTAGTTCTTTTGGAAAAATTTCTGACATTTATTCTTTCAGTTTTTCCCAAAAATTAGCTAGCAGTCCTCTGCTCAAAAATTCATTTCTTTCATCGCATGAGGTTTCAGGAACTAAAAAGCAACTATGGCAGACGGAACCATTTCTTTCATTATCGAGAGAAAATAGCCCCTCTTCACATAACGGATCATTTGAACAAATTTTAGAAATTTTTTCTGCTTCTATAAGAATTTTTTCCATTCTTTTGGTTTCTGCAAGTCTAGATAGGCCACCTAGAGTTCCCTCAGCATCTGAGGACGATGTATAAATAAGAATCCCTGACATTTTTTCAGAAACATAAAGTCTTTCCTTAATGGATGTTAGCGAATAACCTGAGACTTTGGCCGTAGCTTTTAAAAGAGCATGAGATATTGAATGGATTAATATTTTTCTTTTATCGCTTGGTTCAAGGGCGAAGTCTTTGTTTGATAGAGATTTAAATAGGTTGAATTCATCCTCTAATTTTGGTTGTTTTAAATATTTATCAATAAATTTTTGGTCAAAATCTAAAAAGATTCCTTCACCAAAAATTTCTACAGCAGGAAGAAAGTTAACACTACTATCGTTATAAAATATAGGCTCTCCATTATTTCTTGAAAAGCCTATCAGAGCATCTACAACTTTTAGTTTTTGTATTTCTATAATTCCAGATATATTTTTGTATCCAGTTGGGATAGGGCGAAAAACTTTTTCAAATTCATCAATTTTTTGAATATTTTTTGAAGTTAGCACTTCATACTCATCAAAAAAAATATCAGAACTTAAATTTTCGACTTTATTTATTTCATCTTGGATTTTTTTAAACAAAGATTCTTCAGTGTATGGGATTTCTTCGTTGTGATTTTCTTTCCATTTTTCCTTGATTTGGTTAAATAGAAGTTTTAAGAGATTTTCTCTATCTTCAGGCCTAATTTTTTTAAATTGCTCAAATTCTTCCGCACCCATTTTTTTTGGAAATTCATAATCAAGAGGAGGAATATTAAGTGCTGAAATATTTATTCTCTGCCATAAAGCCCTGCTATTTCTTTGAAAAACTCTTGCTTTTTGATCGCACTCTTCACTCTCAGGATATTCACTATCGAAAGTTTTCCAAGGTTTTTTCCCATTACATTTAAATCTATGGCTGAATATTTCACCTAGACCTGCCCAGCCCTTACAATCAGAGCAAGAAATAATTAAATCTATGATAGATAAACCGCCTTTACTTTGTGTTAATTTTAAATTGTTATGAGGACATGCTTGATCAATTTTTTCACCCTCTGGACCTTTTCCGTAAGTATTAAGCCAAAATCCATAATCAAAACTGTCTAAGTGACCATTTTGGCATGAAACTACAAATCTAGTTGGAACACAATATTCTTTTTTTAATTGTCTGGAGCAATTATTACAATATTTTTTAAATGTCCTATCTTCGGTATGGCAATTCTGTGATTGCTCTCTATTTGCTAAATTATATAAATTTCTGCATTTTGGACATAACACCCATGAGGGAAACGCAGCACCAACTAAACATGATCTAATTTCATTTTCTTTATCTATTGGAGGTAGTCGAAAGTGATTTATCTTTTCAAATCCAGAATAATTTTCTTTCAGTTCTTTTAAAATTCTCTCATCGGTAACTTGTTGGTATTTTTTATCCCTTGCAGTACGTTCGTATTCCCATGATTTTGTATCTCCCATACATACAGATGTAGATATACCTTGTATATTGATATTTACTACTGCTCCAGGGCCAAAATTATAGACATATTGTGATCTCCTAATTTCGCCTGCACTAAATTTTCTATATTTTTTAGCCACCATCTCTTTTATTTCCCGAAAGGATAGGATCTGTTAAGAATACCCTCGCCTCAATATTAACACTTGATTCTACACTTCTTGCACTATTTGGAGATGAAAATGCATGAGCTCCATATGTTCGATCAATACCACTAACCAATGCATCTTCAGCAGATATTAGAAGAGATTCCATTTCTCTACCATCTTTCCATAAATGAGGGATTCTGTTTCTAGAGGCCCATGAATCAAGAATATTTTCTAATTCCTTTTTAGATTCATTAAGAACCTGATTATCTATAGATTTCACCCGTTCAAGAATCATTGGAATAATTTTCTCCTTGATAATTTCAACTTGATTAGGATCTAGCGAAAAATCATTTTTGTCATATAAATTTAATTCTTTTATCGACAAACCAACCAAAAGTGCTGGAAAAATCTTTTCTCTTGCTCTTGCAGCAAAAGGCGTAACACCTGATGACTCTACATAGCTGTACATGTCTTTATTCCAAGAATTAAATGTTTCAAAGTGAGCCTTATCTCTCGGTTTAAATTCATTAAATAAAGTAATAACTAAGCCAGGAATACTTCCTCTTCCAACTCTACTTGATGCTTGTATGTACTCAGAAATCGTTTTTGGTTGACCAATAATTAACATTAAGCCAAGTCTTGAAACATCAAGCCCAACACTTATCATTACCGTTGCAAGTAGACCTGAAAGATGTTCTTGCTCTAGAAATTTTTGTTCTAATCTAGCACGAATATTTGTAATTTCTTGAGAGCTCGCATTACTTGAAAGCTCCTCATATTCAATACCATCTCTTACAACTTCGTTTCTAAGAACAGAATAAGCGCCAATTGCTGCAATAGCATCGTCTTTCAATAATCCATCAGCCATTCCAATCTCACGGAGTGAATTAAAATAAAATACTGGTGTTGTATATGGATCAATATAATCTTGAAGTTGATTTAATCTTTTATCATTTATTGATTGCATTAATATCGCAGCAGTTGATTGAAGTAAATAGTTTGGAGAATTAGCAGTTGCTGAAGTCAAGCCAATATATATTCTTCCGGGTGAGTCATATTTTTTTACTGAAAAAAATGAATCATCTGGATTTGTAAAGTCTAATGGAAAGATTTCAGCCTCCCTATTATATAGGCCAAGAATCTGCTCTGCCGCATCTTGAATAGTTGCTGTTGATGCTATAACTTTTGGATTTTCAGCATAGTTTTCTATTAGAGCTTCTACTGCACCAGTAATTGATCCTAGTGGTCCTGAAATTAAATGAAGTTCATCCTGAATTATTAAGTCTGGTGGATCATAATCTGTACCAAAACTAAATATTTTTCTTATTTTTTCAGGTTTTCTAAAAACTTGCACAAATTTATCAACTGTTCCTATCACCACAGATGGTGGATGATTATAAATTTGCTCATCAATCACATGTATTGGTAACTTTTCTATTTTATTTGAAATAATGCAATCTTCGTTGCTTTCTAAATGTCTTAAGTGCCAGTCTTGCGAATCCCACTTTAATTTTTTACCACAACAGGGACATTTCGTAAAAATATTAGTCCACCTTTCATTAAAAGCATTCGCACCTCTGGTTTCCTGAATTGTATTTGGTGTTCCATCTTTTCCAATCCATAGACCTATAGAAAAGGAGTTTTCATCAATATCTTTTCCTATCCCTAAGTCCTCTTTTCTAATAATTTCAGCACAAATGATCATAGTTGCTAGACGATTGAATTGATCAGCTGTAAGAGCCCTAAGTGTATATCGAGTGAACATAGCTGTAGAATCAATCTTATCTAAACCTCCTTTCATCAATCTCCTGAAAAAAATCAAAGTAGCTGTCAACAAAAGATATGCTTCAGTTTTTCCTCCTCCAGTAGGAAACCAAAGAAGATCAACCTTTTTTCTATTTTTAGATGATTTATCAAGCATTGACTCAACACTTAACAAATAAAAACCAATTTGGAATGGGCGCCATTTAAATTTTGCATTTGGATCTCTGAAACTAGAACTTAAAGCAATAGTTTTATTTGCTAAACGAAATGCTTCGATGGCCTTTGTATTATTTTTTAGGAATTCAATGGAATCATTAATTCGCTCGATGATATTAATTATTTTATGATATCGCTGTTTTTGAGTCTCATTAGGTGATGTTGGGTTCTCTTTTTCAAGCCATTCCCTATAGAGGTTTTTAAAATTACTAAATTTTTGTAAGAGAACCTCATTACTAGAGTTTATAAGTTCTTCAGCATCAAACGAGATATTCTTGAGTGTGTCATGCCCATCTGGATTAATATCAGGGTGAAAATATTTTGGTACCCATGTAGTATTTATTTGTTGTATATATCCATCTTTATAAATTTCTTCTGTTGAAGTTGTATGCCCAATAGAAAAGTTTTCAGGAATATTTTTCGTATAAAGCTTATTGTCACTATCACTTATTTTTTGAAATATATCTGTTTTAGAAGATAAAGATATTCTAGTTTGGAAAAGAATAGGCTTCTCGAGACAACGGTTAATTAAAAAAACTGAGCAACTTATTCTTCTCCCATCTACTTGCTTAGTTTTTAAAAATAACTGCGGTAAGTATTCATTAAAATACTCAGGAAGATCATTAGAAAGACTGTTAAAAATATCTGTCTCTATTTTTCCAGAAAAATTTTGGATTTTCTCTTCAATTTTTAATTGCAGTGTTTTTCTAAATTGAAATCTCTCCCATTGTTTTTTATTTTTAGTCTGTTTTTCATCATTATCTGAATCTATTTCCTTATAAATTCCGAATTCTACAGCTATATCAATAATAGGGTTGTCCTTTTTGGCTATTAAGCACGATAAGCCCATTGATGAAATCTTTTTTGTTTTCTTGTTTTCATCTTCCAATGTATCATGATCTGTAGCCTTGCCACCCCAAGAAGAATGTGGATCATCTTTTTCATCTTCTTCAAAATCAATGTCAATTGGATAAAGTTTTCCTGAAAAATATTGGAAAGTTGGATTTTTATCTAGTATTTCATTTTCACCAAAAACGGGCCCAATTAGATCTTCTTCAAGTCTTTTTATAATTACATTTCTAGCATCAATTTGGCTCATCTTTTCTTAAAGAGAGTATAAGGCTGAAGGGAATATATTACTGGATAAAGCCAACATCCAATATCTTTATACTTTTTTAAGATGGGTTGCTCATCAAGGCTACCTTGAGGTTTAAATGTTGCGATATCCATCAACTTTAAATCACTTATTTCGTTTGGCCTACTGTATAGAGACATCATTGAACTAGGAATGATTCTGCTTGCTTCTATGACTCCATTCACAGCTAAAGTATGTTCATGAGTAAAACTTCCTAATTTATGCAAATGATCTTGGTATTTTAAAAAAATTCGAAACGGTTTTAGAGGACCCAATCTTTTTGCATGAATAATGAAGTTTTTATTGCCAACATAAAGTCTTTGAAGCATTTCTTGAGTTTCATCAACTTCTTCGTCCTTCATTTTATTTGAAACAATACTATAAGGATCATAATCACCCTTTATTCCGGTTTCTATAGTGATTTTAGCCCTAGGATCCTTAAGACTTGATTTTATTCCATGGTAATGTCTATTAAATTTCTTATTGTACTTCCATGAAATAGAAGAATTTTCTTTTTGTATATTAACTCTCTCCTTTGCTCTGCTTAAAGCAACAAATATAACTTTAGCCTCTCCCTTATCAGTGATTATTTTTTCTTTGTGATAATCATCTATGCTTACAATATCAGCTTCAGTTCCTTTTGAAGAGTGTATTGTAGAAATTTTTGGTCCTCTAAAGCCAAAATCGGAGGAAGTAAAATCTACAAGAAGGTTTGATGACCTTTTGAGTTTTTCGTTAAACAAATTTATTGAAATTGAGCTTTCTTCTGCACCTGCGTAATTAAAAATTAATTGCCAAATTTCATCTATATTTTTTTCAGATTGATATCTCATTGGCAAAGTCTTAAAGAATTTTTTAAATTGATTCTTGTTTACAATATCAAGCTCCTTATCATAAAAATATTTAAAAAATTTAAAGACCCATCCTTCATAGTATGGTTCTAATTTATCTTGTTTGGTTGTGAGCCTGTAATTTTTATCAAGGCTTTGCAGGTTGTGACATGCTTTTAACATATCTTTATTTTTTCTATAAAGAATCAATGAGTTATCAACACTGAAGAAAATTTCATTCTCCTTGTCTTTTTTTGCTATAGAAATTAAAGGATTTTCGATTGAAGACAATTCGTCACTATCCATGCTCATAATTTCAATTGCCACGTCTTCAACAAAATTAAGCTGATTATTATCTTTAGTTCTGTAGTTAGTTGTTAGTTCAAAATTTTTGAATTTTTTGTCATTCTCAAGATCTTGGAGAAGACTAATTTCAAGCTCTTTATTTCCTCTTGCTGCATAGCCATAAATCTGTTGAAGAGTATCACCACAAACTGTAACCCCACAATCAGGTGAAGCTAATTCAATAATTTTTTTACTTGCTGCCTTCCTTAACTGCCTATCAGCATCTGTTATATCTTGTGCCTCATCAAAAAAAATATGCCTAATATCCAGATGAGAATCTCTCCAATCAAATTGATTCGGGTCATTTAGTAATTCTAGAAATTTCTTCCAAGTATATTGGTAATTAATAACACTGTATTTACTGCTCATTTGAAAATTACTTGCTGTAGCATATTTATCTAGAGTTAAGATTTTGAGGCCTGCTGGGTAGCTTTTATTTTCCTTGTCTAAAAGTTTTGCAAGTCTCATTTTCATTGACTTCACTGCTTGTCTTGTATAGCTCACACACATTATTTCATTTGCACGGATGCCATCTTCTTCATAAAGTTTGATTATTCTTCTTGCAATAGTGTCGGTTTTACCAAAACCAGGAAGAGCCTGTACGGTAATTCTTTCTGAGCTAGGTAAATTTATTATTTCTTCTTGTCTTTTATCAAATACTAAATCTGAGTGTGTTTTAGATTTAAGATGTTTTTTTATAACATTTAATAATTCTATTTCTTGCTCTTTAATTAAGTTATCAGCGTCGGCAAGTTCTTGTAGATGATGAAGTAAAGTAAAAAGCGTGTAGTTTGAATCAAGCTTCAATTTCTTTATTTTCATTATTATTTTTTGAAATTCTTCTTTAGATTTTTTTGGATTGTCAAAAACAGAGACACTGTAATGTGATTTTATATTTTCATTTTCAGCATAAGTTTCTATTATTTTTTTTTCACTATCATCATAGTTTTCATCAATATTCGCAAAATGAACCATCGCATGAAATGTCAATTCTTTAAACTTTGCCATTTCTGATGCAAACTCTTTAAAATTCTCAGTATTATCAATCATTTGCTGTCTTTCTCTCGGAGATTTGGCATCAATTCAACATTTTCAATTTTTTTAAAATTTTCTGGAGGGTTTTTAAAAGATTCATCAACTTTTATTGCGATTTTTGATTTTTCTATCCAAAGAATATGTCTCAGAGAAAATAAGAAAAATACAACAAGACCCAATTTAATAAGAGTGCTAAAGGACAATATTAAAATTCTGATGTTTTCATTAAATCCTAATGTTGGATCTAGCCATTGTTTAAAAAGACCATCAAATAAAAAAAAGGCAATAATAATTACTAAAAGTCTAGTTAAGAGCTTCCAATTTGCGACGATTACAGCCCATACACCAATTTTAGTAAGCCAATTCCACATCAAAACCAAGGCATAAATCCAAATAGAAAAATACCTGCTCCTCCAGTTTTTAAAATTTTATTTTTTATTAGGTCCTCTTCCTCTGCAATCATCAATTTATATCTTTCAAAAGGGATTTCATCTAAGGTCTGGCCATTTCTGCGAAGAGTCTTTTTGGCATTAGTGATTGCAGCATTTCTAATTTTTTGTTTTAAAAATATTGATTTATCCTTAAAAAATTCTTCCACTTTTTTTCTATCCATTATTATTTCTAGCATATTTTTTTTAACTTGAACATTAATTATTTTCCATTTAACTAAGACACTTTAGGACGATCTAGAAAAATTTTTTAAAATTAGAAAAACTAATTTCTGATAATTGAAACTTTATCTGGAGATAAGAAATTTATTTAAGATTAATCATTCCACCATCAACTGAAATAACCTGGCCAGTCATCCAATTTTTATGTGCATCAAGTAAGTAATCTACAGATTTTGCTATTTGAGAAGGAGTACCAATTTGCTTCATAGGGTTTCTCTCTTTGCTAGCTTCAACCAGTCTTTCAGTTTTTAGTAAATTTCCAGCCATTGGTGTATCAGCAAGGCTTGGAGCTATTACATTAAATGATATTTTTGTTCCGGCATATTCTGCTGCCATAGATCGCGCATATGCTTCCAATGCCGCTTTAGCCGGAGAAATACTTGCGTGAAAAGGTAAACCAAGACTAGCAGCAACTGTAGATATAAAAACGACACTTGCACCTTCTGCCTCCTTCAATTTTCCAATTAACTTTTTAACAACTTTTACAGCTCCAAGAAAATTTATATCCAAGTCATTCTGAAAGTCATTTTCTTTTAACATTGTGAAAGGTTTTAGATTGATAG
>MDTA01006897.1_pt1 | contig 12434 bp, 8 predicted proteins | sample 811151 | NCBI WGS metagenome assembly MDTA01 (sample SAMN05326648, study PRJNA326480) | marine metagenome | isolation source: seawater | place: Indian Ocean: South | collected 2010
CTGGTCGGATCCGCTGGCGACGGGCGGGGGTCGCGGCGGGGGCTGGGGTCAGGTTGCCGGCGCGACCGTTTCGGTTACCGGCGCGACCGTTCGGGGCGTCGACCGCGTCACCGCCGCGTCACCGCACGTCGCGATCGTGGACGAGGAGGACGACGGGGAAGATGGAGGGGAGGACCTCGAGCGTCGTATCGCGGGAGCGGGCCCCGGCGGCGACGAAGGCCGAGCAGCCGAGGGTAAGGGTAAGGGTAAGACCCGGTCGTACCCGTGGCGTCGTCGTCGGAGGAAGGGCAAGGGGAAGAGGGTGACGGCGGGCGGGGACGGTCAGGAGAACGCCGGGGCGAACAGGGACCCGTCGACCGTACATGAGGCGGCGAGGAAGCGGCCGGCGACGCTGGACGAGCCGAGGATACCGCACACAAGGTTGCCGAAGAAGGCGTTCACGCAGGCGACCCTGGCGTTCAGCTGACCGCACCCGCGTCGAACGGGCATCAACACAGCAACGCGCGACTGTTGTTACAACGCTACTTACGAGCGACCCGAGAGTCACGGGTTCGTCACATCTTACGTCGTCCCTCGACGCCCACGACTGATTCCACGAACTTGACGCACTCCAGATAGAAACTCACCGCGCCGAGCGCCGCGAACCACTTCCACGTGCCTCCCACGACGTAGATGAGGTCACCCTCCTCCGCGCCCGGCACGCGTGCGGCGGCGAAGGCGACGTACGCGCACGCGAACATCGCGAGCGTGAGCTGGATGCTGCTCACCGCGTACCCGAACCCCTTGGCGTCGCCCGTCAACAACGTCTGTCGCAGCACCGCGGCTCGACTCGTCGGGTAACCGTCGTCCTGGCGGAGCAGTTCCCGCTCCAGCCACGTCGGATCCTCGATCAGCCGGTACTGATCCTTGATGGACTGGGGCACCTCCGTCCTGGCCTCGTCCACGCCCTCGTCGCCCTTGATGTTGACGAATCCCGTGGCTGCGTCGTCGTCGTCTCGGGAAGCGGTTGTACGCGATGAAGATAAGGTGCGCCCGTGTCCGCCGCGCCGCGACGCGGTGCCCGACCTTCGCGTCGCCGAGGGCGCGCGGATCACTCCCTTCGTCATCACGATCGCGCTCATGCCCGACATCGAACCCCCCGTTTCCCGAGTCAACCGCACACCCGCGCGGGTTCGAGTGAGCCAGATGGCCGGAGTTTGACAACTCGTCGAACTGCGGAGGTGCCGGCAGCAGCTGTGGAAGAAAAAGTTGGCTCGACGCTCACGCGCTTTACTCGATGCTCGCGTCGGCGCACGCACGCCTTCCGTTCACCTTCCATCCACGCGCGCGCGTCTTCAGGGGAAGGATGGGTAAGGGGGGTATCAATCCTTATTCCCCACCGAGGGTCGCGCCCGTCCATGAAGACGTCGAGAGCATAGCAAGGGCTCTGGGAGGAGGGACGGGAAACTCGGGGAATTCCGAAGAGGCGGAGGTCATCGCCGGTCTGTGGGTCGGCGAAGCGTGGCCTGCTCCCGAGGTCCTCGCACAAGATCCGACGGTACCCACCAACCCCATTCGGTGGTCGCTGACCCTGGACGCGGACACCAGCTCGAGCGTGACCGCCTTCGGAGCCGGATACTTCGACGACTCCGCGGACGTCGAGGGCCATTCCACGATTTTCTTCACCCTACGAGGGAGCTTCGACCCGCTGACCAGAAGGGTCCAGTTCAAGAAGGTGTACGAGCGACCGGTGCCCCCGACGGACGTGACGTACGACGGTAGGCTGCACGCGCTCAACGGGACACCGGAGATCACCGGCACCTGGGACAACCCGACGCAAGGAACGAACGGAACATTCTCCTGCATGCTGCGATGCTCCTCGGGTTCGACGTGACGTTTGTTTCGACCATGTGTAGACTAGACCACGAACGACGCGAACCGCTGTTCGATGTTGTAACGATGCGCTAATAAAGTTGTACGAACGTAGGACGATTCCTCACGCCACGGTGGGCAAGTAACGGGTGAGCCACGCCTGCAGCCGGTTGGCATCCGCGCCGGAGAACTCCTCAACCTTCGACCCGTACCGGTACAGCTTGAACGTGGGCATCGACCGCACGTTCTCCGCCGCCGCCACGTCCTGCACCTCGTCCACGTCCACCTTGAGAAAGTGCACGGACGGGTTCGCGAGCGCCATCCGCTCAAACGCCGGTGCGATCTGGCGACACGGCCCGCACCAGCTCGCGGTGAAATCCACGACGCACAGCTTCGCCGCCGCCCTTAACCGCCCGTACTGCGCCCCGTCGGTGACGTGTATCGGACCGGCGCGTTCGTCGGATGCCTTACCCGTCGCGCGCACGCACCGGTTCACGCCGTCCGCGACGCCGGGGTCCCCCGGAAGCTCCGCGCGGATCGCCGCGAACGCCGCCGCCGCCTCCTCCGTTTTGCCCAGCGCCTCGAGAGCGTGCGCGCGACGTAGGCTCGCCTTGACGTAGGTCGGATCGGCGGCGAGGGCGGCGTCGGCGTCGGCGAGGGCGTCGGCGTGGTTGCCGAGCGCGGACGAGCACGCGGCTCGGTTGCAGAGGAGCAGGGCGCACGGCATCCTTTGAGCGAGAGTCTCGGTCGTCGTCGTCTGTTCGGCGTCTTCGTTTGTGTCTCGGTCGGGATCCGACTCGGCCGCCTTGGCGATGCCCGCGGTGTACGCCTCCTTCGCCCTCGCGTGTTCGCCCGACTTGAACGCGGCGTTACCTTCGTTCCTTCCGTCCCTCAGAGCGCGGAGGAGCCTCGTCAGGGCCTTCGCCGCCGCGCTGTCGGGGTCGGCCCTGGCGAGATCCTCCGCAGCCGTCGTCGCGGTGTCGAGCTCGCCCAGCTTGGTGCACAGCTGTCCGAGCCTGGAGCGGGCCCTGGCGTAGGACGGATCCAGCACCACGGCGGTCACGCACGATCGAACCGCCTCCGCGAAGAAAGCCCTCCCCTGCCCCGAGAGCGCGGCGGCTCTGTTGGCGTGCACGGACGCGATCGTGGCGTCGGCCGCGATGGCCTCATCGTACGCGGCGACCGCGTCGGAGAACTTCCCGCTCTTGTAAAGGGCGTTGCCGCGCTCCTTCGCAGCCTCGGCCATCTACCTCGTCTACGCTCCGGGGCTGGCGACCGGTTGGTCTACGACACTCGACGCGTTCACAGCACCTCGCGCCGATGGACGTGTGCGGGAAGAAGGTTCCAGAAGCGAAGTTTTTTAGCAGACTTTCATGACGAGAGGCCTACACACGCCCTTACTCGTCCCACCCGTCGAATACGTCTCCCCAGCCGCCTCCGTCCGAGCTATCCGAGTCCGCGTCGAACTCGTCGCCCCACATCGACGACCCGCCCGCGGCCGCGTCCGACGGAGGAACCTCCGGAGCGCTTCCTGGCGCCGGCGGACCACCCGCGGCAGATCCCCCGCCGCCGTAGCCACCCCCGTACCCGTAGCCTCCTCCCCCGAAGATGCTCCCGATCGCGCGGTGCGCTATGGCCGAACCCGTGCCGAACGCCATCCCCTCCGCGACCATGCTGCCGAACGCGCCCATCATGGACCTCTGCTGCGGGGGCTGGCCCACGGGCGGAGGGGCGCCTTGCTGCTGCGAAGGGGCGAGGCTCGTGGTCCCCATCGGCTTCGGCGCCCCCAACGCGGTCGTCTCGTTCGTTTGCACGTTCCACCAGTACGTCTGCCCCGTGGTCTCATCCTTAACCTCCTCCCACGGGTCCTCGAGCGCGGGGGGCGGCGCGGCCTTGCCGACGGGCCTCCTCGCTCCGCGGAACCTTCCCCGTCCGCGGGTGGACATCTCTCGCGCGTGCACGAAGGTGGGACCCGCGAGCGCCTCGAGGGTCGCGGCCGAGTCGGATGGGCCGAGGAGCCGGCGGCCGACGAGGAGGAGCGCACGACGGGTCGACATGTTCTGAAAACGTGCGGAACGAGAAGCGTGTGTCGCGCTCCCCGCTCGGTGTGAAGTGGCCCCTGCCTTCCAGATCCAACCCTAGCAAGAAAACTTGCGCCAAAAATTCTTGCGGGCGAGCATAACCGAGGACCGGCGCCACACGTTCGCGGAAGGGACACGCGCGCGCGGCGCCATGGGCGGCGGCGATGCCCTCCAGAATTCCATGGCCGTCCTCGCGGCCGTCAAGAAGGGGATGACCTCCGTGTCTGAGCTGCGGGACCGGTGCAACGACGCCATCCGGGCGGGGGTGGACGTCAACGGGGTGGCGGAGCGTCAGCGGGTGCCCGTGGGTGGCGTGCACGGCCGCGACTACATGAAGCTGGTGAGAGACGACGTTAAGCTGAGGCTGAAGGAACACGCGGAGAAAGAAGGGAAGAGACTCCCGGGGTTCGGGAACGACGACGGCGACGGAGCGGACGCGAAGAGGCTCGCGGTGGGTGGCGTGGATGGCGAACCGCCCCTCCGACTGGGAACCGGTGACTCGAGCGGCGAGAGGCTCGTCGCGCTCGGGGACGGTAAGGAACGCGGAGAGGGGAGGGCGACGTCCACGTCCGGAAGCGAGGACGACGGAGATGACGCGGACATCCCCGGCATGTCCAAGGGTGAGCTCGTGGATGCGGTGCTGAAGGAGCGGGTGCGGGGTGCCAAGCTGAAGCGTCGGTTGGAGAGGATGGAGGACGAGCGCGAGAGGAAGAGGAAGAAAGGACGGAAGGAGGACGAGCGCGAGAGGAAGAGGAAGAAAGGACGGAAGGAGGACGATAAACGGAGGAGAAAGGGCAAGGGGAAGAAGAAGAGCAAGTCCAAGTCGAGGCGAAGATCCTCCTCGTCGTCGTCGTCTTCGTCATCCTCATCTGAGAGCTCGAGCTCGGAGCGTCGGTACGACCACATCAGCGGCAAGGTCATCAAGCTTAAGCGGAAGTCCTCCAGGGTCGACGACCGGCTGGAGTCCAACCGGTTGAAGACCTTGAAGCTTCTCAACTCAGCATATTAATAGCGACGACTTAGAAGTAGCGAGACGTGGCAACCCGCAGGTGGACACCCGGGAAGTGTCCCAAAATATCAAAGTCTCGTTTGCAGGACACCAAGGACTTCCGAGGACAGTTCAAAAACCCAGCCTTGAGGACGAGAGCTCCGCACACACGACGCACCCGGGGGATGCAGCGCTGATATGGCTACTGAGACCGGCGTCATCGGAACACGTGTGATGAGTAACGTAACAGCCGTGAGGAGGGCGGCGAGGAGCGCGGCGTCGTCGAGCGCGCTCCGATCCCACCTCGGGTCCCTCCGAGGCTTCTGGGGCTCTTCCTCATCGAAAGTAGCGCTCGCCGCACCCGACGCCACGTGGTGCACGCGATGGACCCGTCGCAGCGCCGTCGTCGCCGCGCTGGGTGACGCGCGCGGAACGTTCGATCGAACGCGAGATCCGCGGCGGCGCCTCCTCTCCGGCGACGCGAGGGGCGGCAACGTGGCGGCCCGCGTGGTGACGGGCGGTGGGGGCGGCGGCGACACGGGGGTCGAGGACGAACGCATCGTCGACCTCGAGCTTCACCTCGAGGCGTCCCAATCGTACCTCTCCTACGCCATGTCGGTCATCGTCGGCCGCGCGCTCCCCGACGTCAGGGACGGCCTCAAGCCCGTGCACCGCCGCATCCTCTACGCCATGCACGAGCTCGGTCTCGACTCGAAGAAACCGTTCAAAAAGTGCGCGCGCGTGGTGGGCGAGGTGCTCGGCAAGTTCCACCCTCACGGCGACCAGTCCGTGTACGACGCCCTGGTCAGGATGGCGCAGGACTTCTCCATGTCCTCGGCGCTGGTGGACGGCCACGGTAACTTCGGCTCGCTCGACGCGGACCCCCCCGCGGCGATGCGTTACACCGAGTGCCGCCTCAAGCCCGCCGCGGAGGCGATGCTGCTGGCGGACATCGGTCTCGACGCCGTCGACTTCACCGAGACGTTCGACGGATCCCAGACCGAACCCGCGGTGCTCCCCGCGCGCTTACCTAACCTGCTCATCAACGGCAGCACGGGGATCGCCGTGGGCATGGCCACGTCCATCCCGCCCCACAACCTGAGGGAGGTTGCGAACGCGTTGGTGCGATACGCCTCCGACCCGGAGAATTGCACGCTGAAAGACCTGCTCGAGGCGATGCCCGCGCCGGACTTTCCCACGGGCGGCATCATCGTGCAACAGCGCGGGGGGTTCAAGGAGATGTACCGCACGGGCAAGGGCGGCGTGAACCTGAGGGGCGCGGCGACGGTGGAGAAGGTTCCCGGCGGCAGGAGCGGGCAGACGCGGGAGGCGGTGGTGATCACCTCCATCCCCTACCAGACCAACAAGGCTTCGCTTTGCGAGCAGATCGCGGACCTCGTCAACTCGAGGACTATCGAGGGCGTGTCGGACGTGAGGGACGAGTCCGACAGGGACGGCATGCGGGTCGTCGTGGAGATTCGCAGGGGCACCGACGCGAACTTTGTCCTCGACCAGCTCTACGCCAGGACGAAGCTGCAGACCAGGGTGAGCGTCAACCTGGTGGGTCTGGTGGGACGGGAACCCAAGATTCTGTCGCTGATGGAGATTATGCGGGAGTTCCTCGAGTTCAGGTGCGACGCCGTCGAGCGTAGGGCGAGGCACGAGCTCCAGAAGGCGTCCGGAAGGCTCCACATCGTGGAGGGCTACCTCGCGGTGCAAGCCGCGCCCGACGCGGTTGTCGCCACCGTCAGGGCGGCGAAGGACGGGCCCACGGCGCAGGCGGCGCTTCAGGAGAAGCCGTTCTGGCTCAGCGAGAAGCAGGCGGAGGCTGTGCTGGCCATGCCCCTGCGACGCCTGACCAGCTTGGAGCACGACAAGCTCAAGGCTGAGGAGGCGGAGCTCACCGCCAGGGTGGACGACCTGACCGGTTTGCTGGGTGACCGGTCGCGGGTCATCGCCACCGTCGCGAAGGAGGCGAAGGAGCTCAGGGACACCTTCGGCGTCGACCGCAGGACCGACATAGACACGTCGTCGGCGGATGCGCACTCGTTCCACCCGAAGGACGAGGACGGCGAGGATATCCCGCTCGGTGACCTGACGGAGGCTGAGCGCGCCATGAGGGACGCGCAGATCCACGCCAAGAAGATGAACGTGACCCTCGACATGCTCAACTCCCCCGCGCTGGTCATCATGACCAACCGCGGGTACATCAAGCGCATAGACCCGGCGGTGTTTTCCAAGCAAGGCCGGGCGACGCGCGGGAGGAACATGGGTAAGATGCGCGGCGGTGACGAGGTCACCAAGGTGACCCACTGCAACGGCCTCGACACCGTCCTCTTCTTCACCGACCGAGGCAGGGTCCACGCGGTTCGCGCGTACAACATCCCCCAGGCGTCCACCAGCGCCCTCGGCACCCCGTTCACCAGGGTGCTCAAGCTCGCGGAGGGCGAGTCCATCACCGCCATGCTCCCCGTGGACACGACCGAGGAGCCGGGTGTGGAGGGTGAGACCAGCCTCTGCTTCGTCACTGCGCGGGGCCTCATCAAGCGGACCTGCGCCAGCGAGTTCGTCGGCATCAGGAACAACGGCAAGAAGGCGCTGGTTCTGAGGAAGGGCGACAGGCTGAAGCACGTGAACATCGTTAAGAAGGGCGACGGGATCATCATCGGCGGCATCGACGGGAGCGTCATCCACTTCGACGCGGATTCTGTCCGGGCGCAGGGCAGGGCGGCGGCGGGTGTCAAGGCGATGGCGTTCAAGCCCGACGGTTTGGACGATACCTCCGAGGACGACGACACCTCCGAGGCGCTCCCGGCGCACGTGGCTGGCATGGCCGTGGTCCCGGGCGCCGTGGTCCAGTCCCTGGGCCTGAACAAGGCTTCGGCGGGCGACGTCGCAGACGACAGCGAGGAGGACGGTGAGGACGAGGACGCCAAAGGGCCGATGCTCTTCTTCGTGTCCAGCGATGGCAGGGGCAAGCGCATCTCCGTCGCGCAGTTTGCGCAGCAGTCGAGGGCGGGGCGAGGTAAGAAGGGGATGGGCCTGATGAAGGGGAGCAAGCTCACCGCGCTCTGCCTCACCGGCCTCGACTCGGACGAGCACGAACACGTCATCATAGGAAGCCAGGGCGGCGTCATGAACAGGTACGACGTCGCCAGCATCAGGCCGCAGTCGGGCCGCGCCGCAAAGGGTGTAAACGTGATGAAGCTCTCCGACGGTGACACGGTCAGGGACATCACGTTGCTCCCGGTGGAGCTCGGTGACGATGAGTAAGCGTTGAGGATTGTAAACTACCTTCGAACCTTTCGGTGTTGAGTGGCTACGTGTCTCTATCTATGCGTGTCTCTGAGCTCGCTAATCTTACTTCGAGGCTGTCCAGAACGTCTCCTCGTTGTCCTTGCCATAGCCGACGTACCTTGGCCTGGGCTTCCCCGCGGGAGTATAGTACTTCAACCATGCCACCTGTCCGCCCCGCATCTCCGCGACTTCTTCGCCGATCGTTTCTCGCAGCGCGCGAATCGCGTCCCTGACGTACGGCTCGCCGTCCCCGACCACGACAACCGTCTTACCCTTCAACTTGTCAGTCAGTTTCGCCACCCGCGACGCCATGTTGTCGAGGTTCGGGGTCACGACCCTGTCGCTGATGCCGCCGGATAGGTCGGCCGCGGGCGCCGACAGCGAACCCTTGATCGCCTCCCTGTCGTGGTCTTTCCTCGGCCGCACGTCCAGCAGGACGGCGGCGTCCTCCTTCAACGACCGGTAGCAGTCGATGGCGTCGATGACCCGCCAAGGTAACGCATCCTCCTCCGCGGCCATCGCCTCCCGCTCAACATCCTCCGGGTCGGGCTCCCTCGCGGATGCACCCACGGCGATGGAAAGATCGACGCCTTCTTCTTTGGCCCGTCGCGACGCCTCCGTCAGCGCGCGGCGGGCAGCCTCCTCGGCGGCTCTCGCCTCCGCCGACCTCGACCTCGCCGCCGCTTCCTCCGCCCGCGCCCTGATCGACGCGAGCCTCGCCTCCTCCGCAGCCTCCAGCGCCGCCGAGTTGGCGTCCGCCATCTTGCGCTCCATCGACCGTCGCGCGCGTATCTCCTCGGCGCTCGGTCCCTCGGTCCAGTTGGCGACGTACTCTCGCGAGAGCCGCGCGTCCATCACGTTCTGCTGCTCCCGGGCAATCTCCGCGCCCGCCTCGAGCAGAGACCGAAGGGAGGCGTCCATGCCGGTCAGGCCGGACGCGGACCAGCCGGGGTCGCCGCCCTCCCTCCCACGATGACCGCACAGCACGCCGCCGAGGTTCTCGAGCCCCGTGCGCGCGATGAAGCGACGGACGGCGTCATCCGCACATCTAGATCGGATCGCCCCGAAGAAATCCAGGGGCTGCGAAGGGAACGCGTTCACCAGTTCCAACGCGTCGCTCTCGCCGCCGTACCCCGGGGCTCCGTCCAGGGCGTCGTGTACCATCTTGGTAATCTCCCCCCGCGTGGGTTCCCACATCCAGAGGTCCGTGCGTCCGTTTCGCGTCAGCGGCGCGTAGAGCACGCTCGGGTCGTTGGCGGTGACGACGATGGGAACTCGTCGGCACGTCGCTCGGTCGTCGCTCCTCCACTCGCCGCCCACGCTCACGCGATTGGGCTCATCGCACAGGTTCATCAGCGTCGCCTGCGCGATCTGGTTGTTGACGGTCGACTTGTCGTCCTTGAACCGTCCCACGCCCGCGTCCACGTCGTTGACGATGAGGCAGGTTGGCGCGCCGGACGTGGACATGTGCTTGCCGGCGGTGAGGTACCTGCGCCGCAGCATCGCGCCGGGCTCGCCCGCGGTGGGATCCTCCAGTTCTCCGGCCGATACCACGACGGGAAACACGCCGAGCCTCTTGCAGCAAAGCTCGAGGTTGAAGGATTTGCCGCAACCCTTCCCACCCCAGACGCAGAGTATGAGCGGCACGGAACCGAGGTTGGCGCCCCCATCGATCAAGAGGTTCTTGGCGATGTGGGTTGCGAACCTGTCCAAGAACCTTTCGGGTATATGGTAGCTCGAGTGGTCCTTGATATCTCCGAATTGCTTGATCTCGCCCCTGGCCCTCAAGTCTCCAGTGGCCACGTCCGCGTCGACCCCCAAGATGCTGCCCTTGAAGAGTTCCTCCCGAACGCCAGAGGCTTGGGACAGTATGTAGTCTTGTCCACCGAGGGCATCCGTGCGCTCCTCCCGAGCCCGAACCGCGACGACTCGAGAGCGCAACCGTCCCGACCTCACAACCCCGGGTCGAATGACCACGGGAGACGCGGCCGCCACCGCCCGCATCGTTGCGGGTTATGACATACTGCCAAGTGGAAAAGAAGGATAGGCGATAGGCCTGCGAGCTCCTCCCGAACAGGTGCCGAACTAACGGAAAATCGGCGCAGTCTATCCTCTCACAACCGGTGCACCGCCATCCGGGCAAGCACTCGAGCGGACCTTTCGTTCCGTCTCAAAGGCTACAAATGATGAGTGCGTGCGCGATCCGCGCGTGCCCCGGCGCCGTCGCGCTTCGCCGCGTCGCTCCCGGCCGAAGGGATTCGAAGGCGGGCCACGCTGTCCTCAAGCCGTTCCGCGCTAAACGCGCGACCCTGAGACGCGCGGTCGTCGCCGAGGAGGCTGCGGACGACGAGGCCGAGATCACGCTGAGCGAGAGCTTCGATGACGACGACCTCCCCTTCGACCTCGACGAGTACAAGGCTGTGGTCAAGCTCCTGGTCACCTTCCTGGAGCCGGACTGGGTTAATCCGTGGCAGACCAAGACCGCGCAGAGGAGCACGGGATCCGGTGCGGTGATCCGGCGCGACGCCGACGGCGGCGGCCTCATCCTCACCGCCGCGCACGTCATTGCCAACTCCACCTACATCCAGGTCCAGCTCGCCAACTCCCCGGAGAAGGTCCCCGCGCGCGTGGTGTCGGTGCTGCACGAAGTTGACCTCGCGCTCGTCGCCGTCGACGAGGGCCTGGACGGCGTGGACCCCGTGCCGCTGCCGCAGGGGAAGGCGGTGCGTCTGCCCAAGCTGAGGGAGAAGGTGTACGTGCTCGGGTTCCCGGTTGGTGGGAACGACCTGAGCATCACCGAGGGCGTGGTGTCCCGAGTGGAGGTTCAGTCCTACTCGCACTCGCACGCGAGGGCCCTGGCGGTGACGGTGGACGCCGCCATCAACTCGGGGAACAGCGGCGGGCCCGTGCTGAGCCAGAGCACGGGCGGGCTGGTGGGCGTCGCGTTCCAGGGGTACGCCGGGAGCTCGGTGGAGAATCAGGGTCACATGGTCCCGGCGCCGGTCATAGACAGGTTCCTGCGGGGCATCGACGACGACGACGACGCCGAGGAGCAGCCGCCGCCCAACCTGCCCTCCCTCGGGGTGCACCTGCAGCTGCTGCAGTCCCCGTCGCTGAGGAAGTACCTCAAGATGAAGGACACCGACACCGGGGTGATGGTAACGCACGTGGAACACGGGAGCAGCGCGGAAGGGTCGCTCATCCCCGGGGACGTGCTCCTCGAGGTTGACGGCGTCAAGCTGGCCAACGACGGGAGCGCCGTGTTCCTGGGCCAGAGGCTGGCCATGGTGGCCATCCTCCAGGCGAGGTACGTGGGGGACGCGGTTCCCATCCGTCTGCTCAGGGAGGGCGTGGAGATGACCATCGACGTGACGCTCAAGACACTGCACCAGCTCGTGCCCAGGGGTCAGTACGACGTGCGACCGCCGTTTGTGATTGTCGGCGGCCTCCTGTTCCAGCCCCTCTCGCTCGAGTACCTGCAGAGCTGGGGCGGCGATCTCAAGGACGCCCCTACGCACCTGGTGGAGCAGTACTACGACGGCATCAGCGGGCCGGACAAGAAGGAGGTGGTGGTTCTGTCGCAAGTGCTGTCCGATGAGGCCAACATAGGCTTTACCTTCGACAGCGTCGGCCTGGACTACGTCAAGACCGTCAACGGGGCGCCGGTGGCGGACATGCATCGCTTCGTCGCCGCCATCAAGAAATCCATCAAGGCAGGGGACGAGTTCATCAAACTGGAGGTGACACGCGGAAACGTGCCCAACATCGTGGTCCTGGAGACCTCCAAGCTCAAGCAGGCGGACGCGACCATCAGGGACAGGTACCAGATACCCCTGCGCCACAGCTCCCACTTTGAAGACGTGCACGATAGTCTTTGACATTTTATTATTGATTTGACGACATTGTCGATAGATTACACAGCGCAGACGAGAGGTCGGCGCGTCAAGGTTGGCCTCGAGATTCGAGGTCTTTGTGCTAAAAGAAAAACTTCGGGCGCGGCGCGCCAGTCGGTCACCGCATCACGCGGAGGCGGTCGCGTTGTCCAACCCAACCTCGGAAAGTCTCGGACACTTCGCCCTCAGCTCCTCCACAGCCGCTTGCGACACGCGATTACACCCCTTCAGCGCCAGCGTGGTGAGGTTCGATAGCCGCGAGAGCTGCGTCACGCCTTCGCTGGATATCCTGCTGTACTGCAAGTTGAGCGAACCCAGCTCGTC
>MDTA01098687.1_pt1 | contig 12434 bp, 11 predicted proteins | sample 811151 | NCBI WGS metagenome assembly MDTA01 (sample SAMN05326648, study PRJNA326480) | marine metagenome | isolation source: seawater | place: Indian Ocean: South | collected 2010
AAATGAGCGGCCAGTATTGATGGGTTAAATAAAACACTTAGTAAAATTGTTATGATTATAATTTTAAAATTTTTCATAAACCAATAATTTCTCCTAATTTGTCCACTAGTATTAATTTCTATTTGACAAAACTTTTGAACATATTTGTTTTAAAATAAGTGTAATCATATTATAACATAATATTCTAAACCATGGAAAAAAAAGCAAAAATAATTGCAACATTAGGACCGGCAATTTACTCTTATCGTAATCTAAAAAATATAATTGAGCATGGTGTTGATGCTTTTAGGATAAATTTTAGTCATAACACAAACGGAATTAAAAATATTGTAAAAAAAATAAGAGGTTTAGAGTCAAAAATAAAAAAAAGAATTGCAATAATTGGTGATTTACAAGGTATCAAGTTAAGAATAGGAAAAATTGAAAATAACTCAGTATTAATTAGAAAAAATCAAAAATATATTTTTGATCTTAAGAAAAAAGAGGGCAATAATTTAAGAGTTAACCTCCCCCATCCTTTCATATTTAAAAAGATTAAAATTAATAATATTATTTTAATTGATGATGGAAAATATGCTTTCAAAGTTATTAAAAAATCAACAAAATTAATTCTAACGAAATGTTTAAGTCAAAATTTTACTCTAAAAAATTATAAAAGTATTCATATATCAAATATATCGCCGCCATTTAATAATCTTAGTGCAAAAGATAAAAAAGATATTAAAATTGCGAAAAAGATTGGTTGTAACTGGATTGCTTTATCTTATTTACAAAACGCAAAACTAATACATCAAACAAGAAAATTGATACCAAGTGATATGGGTATAATTGCTAAAATAGAAAATAAAATTGCTCTAAATAATATTGATGAAATAATTAAATTCTCAGATGCAATAATGATTGCTCGTGGAGATTTAGCTATTGATGTTGGTCATAGTGAAGTTCCTAAAATACAATTAGATTTGATAAAAAAATGTAATCAATTATCCAAATCTGTAATAGTTTCAACACAGATGCTTGAAAGTATGATTGAAAACTATACTGCTACAAGAGCTGAAATAAACGATATAGCTACAGCTATATTTCAGGGTGCTGATACAGTTATGCTCTCGGCTGAAAGTGCAGTTGGAAAATATCCGCTACAGGCAGTAAAAACCATGGCAAGAACAATTATTTCAACAGAAAAATATAAAAAAGAACATATACGAGACTTCAAAAATAAAATAGAGACAAAAGAAGACCCGGTAAAGTCTATAGTTCTTTCAGTGAAAGATTTGGCATACAATCCGTCTGTAAAAGCTATTATTGCATTCTCAAATTCAGGTAGAACCGCTAAGCTTGTTTCGGCTGCTAGACCACGAACAAAAATAATAACTATTTCACCAAATATAAATATTAGCAGACAAATATCATTACTATGGGGTGTTCACTCAATTAAAAGTAGAGATGCTGCAAATTGGAAGGATATGATTAAAATTTCTAGAGAAATTATTAAGAAAGAAAAAAATATTAAGAAAAAAGATTTAGTAGTCATCACTGCCGGATTACCTTTTGGAAAAGCAAAAATGACTAATATGATAAGATTGTACGAGATTGATTAAAATGTTTTTTCTTTAACAATGTATTGATCTAATTTTTTATCTCTTCTAATAAATTTAACAATGTTTTTAAGAATAAAGCCTAGAATTGATGAAAATCGAATTGGTTTGAAAGAAAAATTTAATAACATGTCAGACCATAGTATTAAAAGTTTTTTTAAATTATAATTACTTTCACCTACATATCTTTCTTGATGATCTATAGTAATCATTTTGATATTTTTTGTTGAAGATATAATTAAACTATCTAAATATACATTTGGGTCTTTAAAATTTTTAATTTTTTTTATTATATTTTTTTTTAAACCTCTGAAAGATGAAAGATATATATAAAATGGCTTATTTAACAAAAAACTAGTCACAATGTTATTTGACCAACTAACAAATTTTTTCCAATTTTTATGTTTTCTTTTCTTATAATATGTATAACAAGCATCACAATCTTGTAGTGCTTCGAATATGTTTAAAATAAATTTAGGGTGATGTTGCAAATCATCATCCATAGTAATGACGTAGTCTCCCGAACAATAATTAAATCCAGCCATAATTGCATTATGCTGGCCAAAATTTTTGGCTAGGTTAATACCTTTAACAAATTTATAGTTAAGAGAAAGTTTTTTAATTTTTTCCCAACTTCTATCAGAACTAAAATCGTTTATGAAAAGAACTTCAAAGCCTGTTTCATTTAGTTTGATTTTTAACTCATCATTAATTGTTTTAGTTAACCTTTCTAAAATTTCCTCACTATTAAAAACAGGAATAACTATAGATATTTGCATATCTATTTATAGTATTTTTTTAATACTTTAAAAAGATAATAGTTATTAAATTTAAATTTTTTAACTATTTTTTTTGAAACCGAACTTTTAATATTAAATTTTTTAATTTCTTTATAATTAATTTTGAAGTTTCCCTTATTTTTTAATATTTCCTCCAAATAATTAACTACCTTTATTGGTGATACATTGTATGTATTAATTAGATTACAAACTTGATTTTTCTTTTTATAATATTTGATAAAATATATTGCTATTTTTACAGCATGGTTTATGTCCAAAAAGTTTCTTTTAGCATAATGTAATACCTCAAATTTACTTCCTTTCTTTATTTTTTGTGCAAAATAATTTGAGAGTGTATTCGGGTTTTTATTTTTTCCAATTATTTCTGGAAATCTTAATATAAGATAATTATTTGAATTATTCTTTATTAATTTTTCAATTTTAATTTTATTAATACAATATTTACTTGAGTTTCTTGATGGGTCCTTAACTGAATATGTGCTTATATAAACTAATTTTTTTTTATTTTTTTTTAAAAAGTTCTGCATTTTTTTTATTTCTCTTTTTAACTCATAAGTGCTTTTCGTCTGTGAATTAGATATTCCAGCAGCATAGATAACTACTTTACTATTAATAAAATGTCTTAAGTTTTTCTTAAAGTGTGATGCTACAAATCCTGAACCAATTATGTAATTTTTGATATTTTTACTCATTTTCAATTTACTTAAATATCATATTTAGTATAAATTAGCCCATAAGAGTTTTAAAAAAAAATTTATAGATGAGTCAAAAAAATAGTTTAATTTATAATATATTATCTAAACCCTTCGCTTATATGTTGGTTCAAAAATTAGCATCTGGATCAAGTTTCCGGAAGAACATGATTTTAAAACATATAAAAAAAAAAAATAATATTAACATTCTAGATATTGGATGTGGTCCAGCTGAGATTTTGGACGTATTACCAAACTGTAATTATTATGGTTACGATGTTGATAAAACTTCTATAAAATCTGCTAAAAAGAAGTATACAGGTAAAAATATTAAGTTTTTTTGCAAAAAATTTAATATTAAAGACATTAAAAAATTACCAAAATTTGATTTTGTTTTGTTATTCGGAATTTTACATCATTTAAGCGATATGGAGTGCATCAAATTATTTAAGCTCATAAAAAAAGTATTAAAAAAGAATGCAAAAATTCTTATTAAAGATCCAGTTTATGATGAAAGACAAAATTTTATAGCTCAGTATTTAATAGTGAATGATAGAGGAGATAACGTAAGATATTCATATGAATATGTAAACCTAATTAAGACAAGTTTTAAAAATGTTGAGTACAACACAACTTTTCAAAAATTTTTACCATACACTTGGCATTCTATGATTTGTAAAGCCTAACTAATAATAAACTTGAGCGACTGTAAGGAATGAAAAGTAGTAAATAAAAATAATTAATATATTTTTAAAATTTATTACTATTTTTGTTTTGAAAAAAGTAAATAGTAGTAAAAAAAATATCGGGTCAATATATTCTTGAAGGAACGGGTGTATGAAAAATGAAATTATCAAAAAATAGAAGATAAAAATAAAATCATATTTGAAGTCTAAATAAAAATAGATAATTAAGAAACTCACAAAGAAACCAAAAAGTGTTAATATAAATTTAATATTATCGTTTACAAAAATTACAGATAATCCTTTGTGTAAAACCCCCTTTCCTAAATTAGGTAATTCATTAAAATTTCCAAAAATAATTATCAATAATAAATATATTAAAATGAAAAATAAAAATAATACAAAATTTTTGTTAAATATTTTTTTTGTTAGTGAATATTTCCAGTTTTCTTTGAAAAAAATTAATGGAAATAAATAAAAAGCTATCATGGAGGAAGCATATCCTATGTGATAAATTTCGTTATTTTGGTCTTCAAGTCTTAATGCGTGAGCTTTTGGGGGTAAAATAGATTCCCATAAGAATATTAAATAAAAAAATGGTAATGAAAATAATATATAAAAAAAAGTTGTTAAAATTTTATACTTTAAACTCTGATTTGAAACCAATATTTGTAAATAAACTACTAAAGGAATTATAGCTAATTTTTGGTCAAAATAAACAACTATAGAACTAGATAAAGTTAATAAAAATAAAATAAATAAATTTTTTGTTTGGTCTTTTTTTTCATTTTCAATCATATTTAAAAGTAAAAATGAAACTAAAATAAAAATGAAAGCATAATTTTCGCCAAGTGCCCAATATGATGAGGTCCTAAAATATGGACTAAGTGTAATAATTAATGAAATACAAATAAGAAAAAGATTATTTAAATTTTCATATTTTTTTTTAATTGACATATAAAAAAGAATTGGAACTAATAGTGAAATTAGAAATACTGAATTTCTTAATCCTGAAATACTATTTGAGAAAGGATTAAGCTTTATGTGTAAAATATAAGATAATGGTATTCGACTGTCATTATAATTTCTATTATCAAGATTTTCTATTACTCCGGTTTTAAAAATTTCAAGGTTACTCCAAATACTTGCTAAATCTCCATCGAAATCTCCAGCTCCCGAAGAATTTTCTAAACTATAGAAGCCGAAAAAAAAATAAACAATAAGGAACAAAATTATAAATGTTAATATTATTGTATTAATTAAATTTTTTTTTTTAATATTTTGATACATGTTAATTGTTTATTAAATTCTTTTCAAAAATATCATTGATTTTTTCACCTATTATTTTATGACCAAACTTATTTGGATGATTTGTGTCATAAGGATGAAAAAGAGTTAAATTTTGTTCTGATGATAATATAAAATCATTTGTAGGATCTACATACATTATAGATCCTTTGTTTAACTTAGAAATTATATATTCATGGGGATTTTTCTTACTACAATTTAAGTCGAGCTTGTACTTATTATTATTGTCGTGATTTTTAACTTGTAAAGAAATAGGAGAAATTAAAACGATAAATTTTATATTTTTTTTTGTTAAGATCTCATTAACCTCAAATATTTTCATCTCAAAATTATCCCATAAATTTTGACTTTCTTTTAAAAAACCATCTGAAAAAAAGGCATAGGTATACATACCTAAACTGTTAATACCTTTTTCTTTACAGCTAAGATTTCCTTTTGGTGAATTTACAAATAAACTAGAATAATAACCCATAACCTTAATTAAATGTGAATGGTTTAAATATTTGTATCTAAATCTTTGAAAATTTTTAAAGAATTTATTAAAAAGATTATCTTGTTTTAATTTAATATCCACCGAGTCAAAAGGTGTAATATCATTGTAGTTAAATTGATAAACAACTATGTCGTTTGATTTAAGTATTTTAATTAGATCTTTTTGTATAAAATCTAAATTTTCTGTATATGAAGTTCCCATATTAGATCCTGCATGAACATCTATAATTTTTTTTGAGGTTAATTTTTTTTTAAATTGTGAATAATATGTATTTTCGTATTTAACTCCATAACCCCAAGTAACACTATCACCTATAAAAAAAATATTTTTATTATTTTTATTAAATTCTTTTTTATTATCTGGGTCGTATCTAAAAAAGAAATTTTTATCAAGATTAATATAATTTTCATAAAACCCTTTTTTGCCAAGACTAACTCTTACTTTTTTATTATCTGAATAAATAATTTGGCTTTGATTAAATTGTGGGAATAAAAATCTTGATAAAGTTTCTAAAAATATCAATATTAATATAATTACAAAAAGAGGTTTAATTTTATTCATTAGTTTTATCACTTTAGTCCATATTTCATAATAGATCTAAATGATACCATTAATATTGAATAAAAATTTTTAATAAAATTTAATTTATTATAATTTTTATTTATTTGCCATAAAGTAAAGATATTTTTTAAAACGTTTGAGTTTCTAGACTCTTGACTAATTCTGTAAGCTGTTAGTTTTTTGTCACTTGCTTTAAACGCATAATAACCCTTTCTTAGCAAGTTACATTTGAAAAGATAATCTTCCATTATAGGTGTTTTTTTAAATCTTATTGTACTGATGCAATTTTTTGAAATTATAATTGTTGAAGTTCCAATTGATGTATCAATTAAAAAACTTTTTAAATCAAATTTCTTTCTGACATTGGTTTCTTTTAAAATTTTTTTTTTATTATTTATTTCTTTAAAAGAATAATAATCAGTATAAGTAAAATCATAACTATTTTTCTTAATATAATTTATTTGAGTACTTAATTTATTAGGTTCCCAATAATCATCTGAGTCTAAAAAGGCAATATATTTACCTTTACTAATCCTAATTCCAATATTTCTACAAAAAGATGGACCTTTATTTTTGTTTAATTTTAAAACTTTTAATTTAGGATTAAGTTTGTAATTTTCTAATATTTTTAATGACTCATCTTGTGAATTATCATCGATTACAATTATCTCATAATTTTTATAATCTTGTATCAAAATTGATTCTATGCAGGCTTGTAGATATTTTCCATTATTATAATTTGGAACTATTATTGAAGTCTCACAATTCATTAGGCCTTAATTTGTCTCGATTAAAATGAAAGTTTTTTAAAAATTTTTTCTGGTATAATTTTCACTATTGTCATTATTATTTTCCAATAAAAATTTATATACACTATCTCTTTCCTTTTTTTTATTCCTTGAAGTAAAATTTTTGTAACTTTATTAGGTTGAGTAATTAAGAAATTTGGTGCTTTTATGTTTGAGTTTCTAAATGGTTTGGTGTTCATATAACCTGGTATTACGGTCATGACTAGTATTTTATCTTTAAATAGTCTTTGTCTCAAACCAGATAAGTACGTAATTAAACCAGATCGACTAGATGAATAAAATAATTGCTTTTTTCTACCTCTTAAACCCGCTACTGATGTAAAAACACTTATAAATGAATTGCTATTTTTTATTATTTTTTTTGAAATTTCATTAATAATTAAAGAAGGATTTGTAAAATTTATCTCAATATTTTCTTTCGCTTGAAAGATATCATTATATTCTTTTTCGCCATCACCTGTGTACCCGGAAATCCAAAATACTCCTGAAATATTTTGAAGATTTTTTATAATATCCAAATTTTTATTTAGGTCCTGGATATTTGTTTCGTGTATAACTATTTTACCCTTATCTACTTCATTTAAATTATATGACTCTAATAAATTATTTTTATTTCTACAAAATATTACTAATTTTTCGCAATTATTTATAAATTTTTTAACTAATTCAAATGAGATTTCTGACGAACCTCCATATATAATAATATTTTTATAATTCATAAATTATTATTTTATCTTTAACCTTTTTGAAAATAAATTATTATAAACATTATTTCTATCTAATGAACTTAATTCTTTTTTAAATCTAATATATGTTTTTTGTGGTTTTATAATTTTATGATTTAAAATAATATCTTTTGATAAGTTAACTTTTAATTCAAATTTGTTAACAATACTATTAAAAAAATTTTTAATTTTGTTATAATTTTCATTTTTTTCAAAATCAAAAGATATGGAGTATCCATTTCCAAAAAAGTCCAGATAATTTCCAGACTCACTTATTCTTTTAATTATAATGAAATTTGATTTAATTTTATTAGATTTTAAAAAATTTCCAATTTTTTCAATTACAATTCTAAATTTTTTTTCTTTTACAAGAAATTGAATTACAATAAAACCATTTTTATAACAACGGTTCCAATCAAGCCATTTATCTTGCGGATAAAAAAAATTATCAAATGTTACTGTAGTCTTTTTTCTTTTGAAATGATAAAAAATAAAATTTATTATTTCTGAAAATGAAAATATTTTAATGTACAAAATTAAAAATATCCTTGAAAAATAATCCATATTTAAATTTTTAAAATAAAATTTTTTAAAATTTTGTTTTGTTGAATTATACTCTCCGAAGTAAAATAAACCCTTAAAGTTATTATTAATAATTGAATGTGTATCTACCCAACTAACTGAGAAAGTAGACTTTTTTTTTGATAATTTTATAAATTCTGAAATATTATTAAATTTAGAAATTTCTTGATTGATAAATTGATTTTTAATTTTTTTTAACTTAATTTCTGCACTCAATATTGTTCCAGTAAGACCAAATCCACCAACTGTTAGATTGAAAAGTTTTTTATTTTTATAGGGAGAACAAATAATAATTTTATTACCTGGAGTAAGTATCTCTAGTTTTCTAATATAATATCTTAGCTGATTGTTTTTAGAAAGTTTTCCTATTACGTTATTAGATATCATTCCTCCAATTGTTACATATTTCGAGCCTGGCGTTACTGGTATCATAAAACCATATGGTACTATTTTTTTTAAAACATCCAAAAGTAAAAAATTTGATGAAACGTGCATAAATTTTTTATTTTTAAAAAGCTTTATTTTTTTCTCAAATTTTTTTAGAGAAATTAATTTTGATTTATTAATACATGTATCCCCATAAGATCTTAGATTTCCGCATATTCCCAAATTTTTTTTATTTTTTTTAATATATCTTTTTAATTCAATTAAGTTTTTTGGATAGAAAATCTTTTTATTATAAAATGTATTTAGACCCCAATTTGTATGTTCGTTTCTTTTCATAAATAGCAGAATTATAAAAAACTATTTTACTTTTTTAAATTAATGAATAGATTATTAATTAAAACAAAACAACTCCAAATGAGTCAATAATTAATGATAAAGAAAATAAAAACTCCTTTAATATTTTCTTTAATACTTTTTTCTATTTTATGCTCAATATTAGTAGGTGAAGCTTGGGACGAAGGGTATAATCTAGCTCATGGAAAAAATACTCTTTATTATATTTTATCTTTTGGCGAAAATTATAAAGAGATTTTTTATAGTCAATTCTATTCACCGATCTATTGGACTTTTAATTTTTTAATAACAGAAATTTTTCCATACAAATATCAAATTCAAATTAGTCATCTTATTAATTTAGCTTTTTCTTTATCAACAGTTATAGCTTTTGGAAAAATAGGAAGACAATTATTTAACAAATCAATTGGAAATATATTGATGTTTTTAATTATTCTTTATCCAATATTTTTTGGGCATATGGCAATGAATTCCAAAGATACAATACTAGCATTGTGCCATGGATGGATATTATATTTAATCATTAGATATCTTAAAGGGGGCAATAAAGATAAAAGACTTGGTTACATAATTAAAATTGGTTTTTTGTTAGCAGTTGCAACCGGAATTCAATTTCTCTTTATTGGGACTTTTTTTACAATAATTTTATTTTTTATTTTAGAAATATTTTATTTTAAAAAAATAATTTCTAATAATTTTAGTTTTAAAAAATTTACTTTTGATATTTTTTTGATTTTCTTTGTTTTTTATTTTTCTTTAGTCTTATTTTGGCCAGATACACATTCAAATATATTAATTAAGCCTTACATTTTTTTTTCTGATTCTATTACTTCAGATGTTTGGAGAGGTTGGCCTTACAATCTTATTAATGGAAAAGGTTTCTTATCGAATAATGTTCCCAAATATTATTTTTTTATTAATTATTTTTTTAAAACACCAGAATTTATAATTGTTTGTTATTTGATTTTTTTTATTTTTTTCAAAAAAATTTTTAGTTTTTACCAAAAAATAATACCTATTTTTTTTTATAAGTTTAACCTTTTAATTTCAATATTAGTTTTACCACTTTTAATTCCATTTTTAGTTCCATTTCCTATATATGATGGTCTGAGATTGTTCATGTGGTCACTACCCTATTTTTGCGTAGTTCCATCTTTAGTTCTATATTTTTTATACAAAAATATAAATTTAAGTATATTTAGGATTTTATCGTATTTTACTATTCTTTTATTTTTCTTTTATTTTGTTCAATTTATTTTGATATCTCCTTATCAATATACTTATTTAAATGTTTTCAATAATTTTTCAGGAAATAAACAAACAAAATTTGAAAATGATTATTGGGGTATTTCTTTAAATAATCTTATAAATAAAATTAATTTTGATAAAAAAAAATTTAATTTAACACTTTGTGGAGTTAACAATGACATAGTAAAAAAATATTTCCAAAAAAAAGAAGGATATAAAATTAATTATACAAATGTTGCTGAGGCTGATTATGTTCTAATGACAAATCGTGTTGCTTTTAATCAAAATAAAGCTGGATCTATAAAGTCTTGTTTTGAAATTCATAAAGGTGAGGATATTTATACTGTATCAAGACTTGGAATAAATTTGTCAGTATTGAGAAAGATAAAAAAATAATTATTTAAATCTTAAACTCTTTTCTATTTTTTTTCCTGAAATAGTTTCTATTTTTATTTTTATGTCTTTATTTGTTCTCATGTCTTTATTTCCCAACCATATTCCAGCAGCTAGGTGCATTATTCCTATTCTATTGTGTGGTAAATAAGGTTCTACAAATGTATTTTTTTCAACATCAAATTTAGGTAGAACATTACTCGCTATCCAATTACAATTTAAGGGTAAAAACTCAACTGGTATATTTTTAACATAAACAGCAATATTTATAGCTAGACCTTCCGAACCAAATATTTTTCCTGAAGATAAAGCTTTTTTCAAAATATCTTGCCAAATTTTCCAACAAGGTGAGTTTTTCTCTAAAGAAAAAACACCAATATTTATGTGTGGGGAAAATGCAATTTTTCTAGAAGTAGCTTCATCAAAACCTGATTTTTTTGCGTGTTTGTAATTCTGGGATTTAATTATGGCTAATTTCCCAAATAACCACTGAACTTTAGATAAAACTTTATAACCAGGCCCAACTGATTGAGTTATACCTAGTTTACCATTTTGACAAGCTTTAAAATATAACTGTACTGTATCCCAAGAATTTACCCATGCATCACAATCAATCCAAAGATATTTTTCAAATTCGGGAAAATAATTTGGTAAAAATGCTCTCGAGACCTGACTTTTTAACCATTCTTTTCCAATCACTTTATATCCCGGAACTTTTATATCCCAATTAGCTTTTTTAATAGAATAAACTTTTTTTTTTATTATTTCGCTTTGATCATTTGTTAAACCGGCATCTAAAACACATATTGAAACTTCATTTTTTTCGTCTTTTTGTTTTATTGAATTTATTAGCTCGATTAATAAATCAAAATAATTTGAGTCTGCTAGAGTTACTATTGTATTTTTCATTTAATTTGTTTCTATCCAATCTTTATATTTTTCTATGTTATTTTGAATATAATTTGGTAATTCACTCATATTAACTACAACTAGATCCTGTGTATTACCAATTTTATCAGCTTTTTTATCTGCCCTTAAATTATAAATAGCTTTTTTGTTATTTATTATCTCCTTAATTTTTTCTGTTCCTAGAGGATTTAGATCATATTCTCTATGATGAAGATAGGTTGACATTTTTCTTTCAATAGCCTCTGGAGTTTTAAGATTTGAAAAATGCCAGCCCCCATTTTTTACAAATAATATATTTTGATATCTTGTATTAGAAAAAAATGTATCTACTCTCCAAAAAGGATATTTTTTACTTTTAATATTTCTCAACCATTGAGGCGAGTTTAGATTGGCCATTTTACAAGCTTTACTTCCATACCAATCGAAGTTTTGTAATTTTAGATTAAATTTATAATAGAAAAATTTCTGATTAAATAGAATTATTTTATTCTCATTTTTTTTAAAATTTATTTCTTTTAAATTTGGAATCTCGTCTACATCTGAAATTATAATAAAATCCTCAGGTAAAGCCTCATTTAATCCCCTTAATATTTGGTTTCTCTGAAAATTTTCTCTTTTTAAAGCATTTAAAATATATTTTGAATTTTTTTCATCGAAATTTTCTGTTCCATCTATTTTGTATAAGTCTGATGGCTCATCCTCTATTACAATATATTTTATTTTATTTTTAAACTTGGAATATTTATTTATATCAAATAATGGTTTTCTTTTTTTTCCACTATGAGTATAAATACTTTCTACTATTACAAATTTATCAATATTGTTATTTAAGAAATTTAGACGAAAATCTAATACCATTTCTTCATCATAGAACATGAAGCAGTCGAAAATT
>MDTA01027675.1_pt1 | contig 12433 bp, 10 predicted proteins | sample 811151 | NCBI WGS metagenome assembly MDTA01 (sample SAMN05326648, study PRJNA326480) | marine metagenome | isolation source: seawater | place: Indian Ocean: South | collected 2010
ACCACCAAATCCAGCATCTTGTCTAGTAGTATGAGGTGTCTGTGTCCAAACATTAGACAATCTAAACCATCTTGAGAAACTATTAATATATGACTCTGATTCATAGTAAAAAGCTCTTGCACTTAAAACAACTCCATTATCAAAGTTATAGTTATATGTTCCCATTACAGTGTACTCATCTCTTTCGTTAATCAACGTCTGGTTGTCATCTTGGTAATCTTGTACACAGTAGGATCCGGGATAAGAGAATGGTGGCGATGAGTAACCATAATCTTCTTTATCCCATCTAAACCCAGTCGGATAGAATTGTTCACATGTATAGCCATTAGCAGCCACGGCATCATAACCATACTCTCCGTAACCTCTTGGAGTTTGGTCTCTACCAGAAATACTTTGTAAGGATGCTATGTAATCAGCAAAGACTGCAGTACTTCTATATTGAGGATCGCTTGGATCAGACCAAATTGGATTATCTGACCAGCTTCTGAAACCTGGTCTATCTTTATAATACATTGGATCAATGTGATAAAAATTGGCACCAACTGTCCAACTATGATTTCCAGAAAAACCACCAGTTGTAAAAGTTAGATCAAGAATGTTGTCTCCACCATTGTCGGTTTGACCAACAAATGCATCAACTTCAGAATATTCTAAACCTGTTGTTGTAATTATATTTACAACACCTGTAACAGCATCAGAACCATAAATCGCAGATGAACCAGATGTAGCAACTTCGATTCTATCTATTAAACCAGCTGGGATAGTTCCGGTATTAACAAAGTTTGATGAATTATTATATGGAAAGGGATAATCAGCCATTCTTCTGCCATTAACAAGCACTAGTACTCTACCAGGTCCAAATCTTCTTAAATCTAATTCACTGGCGTTAGGTGTAAATGTGTTTACTAAAGCTTCGTTTTGAGTCTGCGCACTAGCTATTGGTAAACTTTGAAGAGCTTCTGTAAGGTTTCTGTAGCCATTATCTTTCATGTCTTGTTTTGTGATAACGATTAGAGGTGTAGCACCTTCAACTTGGCTTCTCTTAATCCTGGAACCGGTTACGGTAACCTTTTCAAGAGTTACAACTCCATCATCTGATTCTGCTGGAGCTTCTTCTTCTGAAGACTCTGATTCAGTCTCTACTGGAGCATCTTCAACAACTTCTTCAGTAACCGCTTCAGTCTCTTCGGAAACAACAATATCTCCAGGATTATCAGCAACTACTACAAAAGAAATAGTAAAAATTGTTAGTAAAAAAAAGTTTTTCATGTCATTAATCATAAAATTATCCCCTTAATATGATAATTAAAGTACTAAAGTACTATATTTTAGGTAAAAAACATAGTATTTTTGAATTTTTTAATAAAAAAATTAATATTAATATATTATCATTGTTTATATAACGATATTTCGTTAATTTAAATTTGATTACAGCTTGTGTATCTTATGTATCACGTTGTAATAATTGCTGAAATTTCATTAACTATTTAATAAATTATGGGAAAAAATATGAATAAAATAAATCTTTTCGCTGTTTCTTTTTTGACAGTACTTTCGTTTAATAACAAAGTTTTTGCAGATAATAAAATTCCCGCTGAGTATTTTGCGTGTTATTCAAATTACAACAGCATGCAAATGTCTCCAAATGGAGATTACATAGCAATTGTAAGTCAACCTAGAGATAATAAATGTGATATAGAGACTGACCTTCAAAAATATGTAGAGGATGATTTTCGTGGTGGAAGATTAACTCTTTATAGTACTGAGGATGGTTCTACAGTAACGCTGACATCAGGAAAAGGAAATAGTAGCGTCGGAGCAGTAAGGTGGGTTTCAGATGAAAGGATAATTTTTAATACTGAGCCTACAAATTCATCTGGAAAGTCTTTGGGAGCATATGCATTATGGGGAATGAATATAGATGGTTCAAAAAAGAAAAAGTTATATGAGTTTAAAACAGCTCAAGGAATGATTGCCAGACCAAAACTTACTAGCCTTCTTCCTGATGATCCAAAGAACGTAATGGTTAAGATTAATGAGAGACGTGGTTCTGTGGATGACTATTACAAACTTAACATATTTACAGGTGCGAAGAAAAAAGTTGCCTCAGGACCTGACATATCAAAAGAAGAATGGTTAGCACAAGTTGTTGAAAAAGCAGATGGTTCTCCACTTGCAGCTGTTTCAAATGTAGAGGATAGATGGAGAATTTGGAGATATTTACCTGAAACAGATAGTTGGGAAATACATTTTACTAACACATGTCAAACCCCTACATTTTTTCCATTAAGTGGTTTAGATGATAAATGGTTGGTTGCTGGTCAAGACGTTTCAAAATATGACACTTTTAATGAGGAAAATGATAAGAGTAAATTATTTTTATATGATCCTAATGAAAGAACTTTTGAATTAATGTATGAAGATCCAACCTATGATGTAGCTGGTCCTGTTGGTGGTTGTAGAACAGCTTCTGGAGGAGCTTCAATTGATGAGAAAACAAATGAATTAATCTATGTAAGTTATTATGCCGAGAAACCTGTTCGTTTATTTTTTGATGATGAGGTACAACAGACAAATGACATGCTCGAAGCCGCCTTCCCTGGTGAAATAGTCAGGCCTGTTACTTGGAGTAAAGACAGGAATAAAGTTGTTTTATCTGTATCAAGTTCATCTAATCCAGGTGATTTTTATTATTTTGATAAAGAAAATATGATACTTACATTCTTGTGGGATAGTTCGCCATGGATAGATAGAGCTAAACTTGCAAAGAAGACTCCTATTAAATATACAGCAAGAGATGGGCTAGTAATTCATGGCTACTTAACCATACCATTAGGAACCTCTGGAAAAAATTTACCAATGGTAGTTCATCCCCATGGAGGACCAAATGTCCGTGATACTATTGGATATGATACATATGTTCAGTTTTTAGCAAGCCGAGGATATGCTGTCTTTCAGCCTAACTTTAGAGGTTCAACAGGTTATGGGGCATATCACTATATATCAGCTAATAAGCAATTCGGAAAAACGATGCAAGATGATATCACTGATGGAGTGAACTATTTAATTGATCAGGGTGTTGCTGATCCAGACAGAATTGCAATTTTTGGAGGTAGTTATGGTGGGTATGCAACCATGGCTGGTCTTACTTTTACACCTGACTTATATGCCGCAGGTATTAATTTTGTAGGTGTTGTTGATTTAGAGTTACTACAAGAAGACTCAAATAGAAATTCTAGAAGGTTTGGAGGCTTCTATGATGAGCTTAGGTTGGAATGGGGTGATCCAGATGATCCAGAAGATATGGAATACATTATTGAAACATCTCCATTAAGGCAAGCTCACAAAATTAAATCACCTGTTTTGATAATTCATGGTGCGCAAGACAATAATGTTAGATTGGTTCATGCAAGAAAGCTTGCTGACAAGCTTGATAGTCTTGGTAAGGAATACGAATGGTATGTAGAACCATATGAAGGACATGGATTTAGTGGAGAACAGTCTACACTTAATATGTTTGGAAAAGTTGAGGAATTTCTAGCAAAACATCTAAAAAACTAGATTTACTAGAAAGCCTCCATTGACGTTTGGCTTTTTCCAAGGATAAGTCCATGAATATCATAAGTGCCTTCATAGGTATTTACTGCTTCAAGATTCATGCAATGTCTAATAACATGATATTCATCGCTGATTCCGTTGCCTCCGTGAATATCTCTTGAAATTCTTGCAATTTCGAGTCCCTTTTGACAATTATTTCTTTTTAGCAAAGAAATCATTTCAGGTTTCATTTTACCATCATCGATAAGTCTTCCGAGTCTCAAAACAGACTGCAGGCCGAGAGTAATTTCAGTTTGCATATCAGCTAATTTATTTTGAACAAGTTGTTTTGAAGCGAGTGGTTTTCCAAATTGTTCTCTTTCAAGAGAATATTCGAGAGCAGCATTCCAGCAAAATTCTGCTGCACCCATTGCACCCCAAGCAATACCATATCTTGCCATATTGAGACATGAGAATGGGCCTCGAAAGCTTTGAACATCAGGGAGTATTTTATCCTTAGGAACAAATACATTATCAAGAAAGATTTGACCTGTAACTGATGCTCTTAAAGCAAACTTTCCCTCAATTTCAGGTGTTGTAAGACCTTTAGTATCTCTGTCAACAATGAAGCCTCTAAGAACGCCCTGCTCATCTTTTGCCCATATGATTAATAAATCTGCAATTGGAGCATTCGTTATCCAAGTTTTTGAACCATTTAGAATATAACCATCGTCTTTTTCAATAGCATTTGTTTTCATTGAAGCTGGATCTGATCCAGCGTCCGACTCTGTTAGACCAAAACAGCCAATCAAACTTCCTTCAGCCATTTGAGGTAAATAAAAATCTTTCTGCTCTTCTGATCCAAATTTATATATAGCATGCATTGCAAGCGAAGTTTGAACACTAAATGCTGATCTATAACTTGAATCAACTCTCTCAATTTCTCTAGCTATGAGACCATAGGAAACATAATTGGTACCTGCACACCCATATCCATTTATTGGAGCACCTAAGAAACCAAGCTTCCCCATTTCTTTATAAACAGATTTATCAAAAACCTCTTTTCGATTTGCCTCCAATATTCTTGGCATCAATTCAGATTGACAGTAATCTTTGGCAGAACTTTTAATAATCAGTTCTTCTTCAGATAACTGATCGTCAAATAATAAAATATCTAAATTACTCATAATTTTTCAACTCTAATAATACCAAATCTTGGCATAGAGAACATAATGGATTTAGCAGTTAACGATGACTTCACAATATCTAGCATTTTATTTGAATTACCGCAGATAATAATTAAAGGAATCTTAATCTGATATTGAAAAATAAAATCAATTACCTCATCAGAGACATCGAAATGCCTCACTCCATGGAGGTCTAAATGTGTAATACCATTTTCCTCAAAAACATTCATAATCAGGATACCTAAATAAAGTTATAATAATTATATGGCAAAACTTCATTTCTTTTACTCTACTATGAATGCTGGTAAATCAACTGCCCTATTACAATCAAATCATAACTACTTAGAAAGTAATTTAAAAACAATCTTATTTATTCCTAAAGCAATTGGAAAAAGTTCAAATGGTAAAATTGTATCAAGAATTGGCATTAGTTCTGACGCAATTGTGATTGATAAAAACTATGATTTTTATCGAGAATTAAAAAAAATAAAATTTAATGAATTGAGTTGTGTTTTTGTTGACGAGGCTCAGTTCTTATCAAAAAAACAAGTTCAAAGTTTATCAAAAGTTGCAGATGATTTGGCAATACCTGTCATGTGTTATGGAATCAGAACAGATTTTCAAGGAAAGTTATTTGAAGGAAGTCAGGAGTTGTTGGCTTTAGCTGATAATTTAAATGAACTCAAAACGATTTGTTCTATGTGCGAAAAAAAGGCAACAATGGTTGTTAGATTAAATGAAAATGGAGAAGTTTTGCTTGAGGGTGAAAAAATTTTAATTGGTGGTAATGAAATTTACAAAACACTTTGTAGAAAACATTTTAGAGAAATGACTAAATTAATCTAATTCATGGAAAATTGACGTGGAATATTCAAACAAACAATTCTTATTAAAAAAAAGACCAAAGGGAATGCCTTTAGATGAATGCTGGAAACTAAATGAGGAAAAAATAACATCTCTCAAAGATAATGAAATATTAATTGAGGTCAAATATTTATCAATAGATCCTTACATGAGAGGAAGAATGAATGACTCAATGAGTTATGCAGCACCAGCAAAAATTGGTGAGCCAATGACAGGTGAAACTGCTGGTATTGTAATTAAAAGTAATTCAAAACTATTTAATATTGGTGATAAAGTTTGTGCCCATAAAGGTTGGCAAACATTCATAAAATCAAAAGATACTGATCCTACTATTTTTAAAGTTCCAGACTCTAACATTGGGCTTTCAGTTTTTTTAGGAACACTAGGCATGCCAGGAAGAACCGCATATTTTGGTCTCAATAGAGTTGGAAAACCCAAAACAGGAGAAACATTAGTTGTATCTGCAGCATCTGGAGCTGTTGGAGCAGTAGTAGGTCAACTAGGTAAAATATATGGTTGTAAAGTAATAGGTATTGCTGGCGGCAATAAAAAATGTGAATTTGTCAAAAGCACTTTAGAGTTTGATGATTGTATTGATTATAAATCAGGAAATTTAGATCAGGATTTAAAAAATGCTTGCTCAGATGGAATTGATATCTATTTTGAAAATGTGGGTGGTCAAGTTTCAAAGGCTGTAGCGCCATTACTAAATCCTAAATCAAGAGTTCCAATTTGTGGTTTTATATCAAAATATAATGAAGTGGATATGCTCAATGTTGAAACACCTTTTCATGTTTTTGGATCGCTTGAAATAAAACCTGAACATAGATTTTTTGTAGTTACAGAGTGGATGAATGAATGGGAAATGGTAACTAAAAAACTTTTAGATTTAGTACAAGAAGATAAAATTAGATACACAGAAACAATTACAAAAGGTTTCGAAAATGCGCCACAAGCCCTAAGAGATGTTTTAACAGGTAAAAATTTTGGAAAACAAATTATTGAAATTTAATCTATCTCGATAATTCCTTTCATATATAAAACAGCACTACCTCCTATTAAAACTCTATTATCAGCGTTTTCACAGAAGAGATCACCGCCTCTCTTTGAAATTTGTTTGGCTGTTAATAAATTTTTATTAAGCCTCTCCGACCAATAAGGAATTAAGGTTGTGTGAGCTGATCCAGTTACAGGATCTTCATTGATGCCATATTTTGGACAGAAGTATCTTGAAACAAAATCACAATGTAAACCTGGAGCAGTAACAATTAACCCTTGACCATCAAGACCAATAACTTTTTCATAATCAGGCGATAGTTTAAGTATGTCTTCTTCCTTTTCGTAAACGGCCATTAAATTTATAGTTCCTTTATAGGTTTGAATTGGTGCAACTCCAACAGCGGATGCTACTGAGTTGATACCATTAGTTAATTGGAATTCATCTTTAGGGAAATCTAATTGCAAAAATTTATCTTTTTTATTTACGATAAGTTCTCCACTTGCAGAATTAAAACATATAGATTCTGCTTTTTTATCTAAATAATTGAAATATATATATGCTGAAGCCAAAGTTGCGTGCCCACACAGATCTACTTCCTTTATAGGAGAAAACCATCTGATTAGATTATTATCTGATAAATTTACAAATGCTGTTTCTGACAAATTATTTTCAGCCGATATTTTTTGCATTGTTGATTTGTCATCTAGATCTGTAAAAATAACAGCAGCAGGATTACCTGAGAAAATGTTGTCAGTAAAGGCATCAACAAAATATATATCTAATTGCATAACTAGATATTAACCTATTTAAAAAGGAAACGTAATTTGAACATATTATAATCTTTATATATAATGTGTTATAAATAATATTTATATATACAAATAATATGCAAATACTGGACAAAATAAATAAAGAAAATATTTCTGATGCTTTTGCCCTTTCAATGACAAAATTTTTTAGGTTTACTGCCGATACTTTTTTTGCAAAACGATATGGCCATAGAGCAGTTGTGCTTGAAACAGTCGCTGGTGTTCCTGGAATGGTTGCAGGAGTATGGATGCATTTTAAAAGCTTAAGAGCTATGAAGGCAGGTTATGGTGAACAGATAAGAGAAATGTTAGCTGAAGCTGAAAATGAGAGGATGCACCTAATGTTTTTTATTGAGATTGCAAAACCTAATATATTTGAAAGGCTACTTGTAACATCTGCACAAATAGTATTTGGATTATTTTATTTGTTTATGTATGTTTTTTTTACAAGAACAGCTCATAGAATGATTGGTTACTTTGAAGATGAAGCTGTAAAAAGTTATACAGAGTATTTGGAGCTTGTTGAATCTGGAAAAGTAACAAATATTGATGCACCTGATCTTGCAATTCAGTACTATAATCTAGGTACAAATGCTAAACTTTCAGATCTTATTAGATGCGTAAGAGCAGACGAAGAACATCATAGTGAAACAAATCACAATTACGCCGACAACTTATAGCTCAAGTCCATAAAAATCCTCGATAGTTTCATGAGCTATATTCTGTAAGAAATTTTTATCTTCGCTATTAATTTTTCCAAAATAATCATATTCAATTAATAATGGTGATTTTTGAGTGATGCTCGAAAAAACTATACAAGATGCAAGATATGTCCCAAATAGGTTAGGATGCGTACCATCATACTCTTTATGTAAATTAAAATTAGGTCTTTTCTTATAAGCATTTTCAAAAGCAATTCCTACTGGCATTACAAGTATTTTATTTTCATTAGCAGCATTAATATACATATCTTTAATATCAATGATCATTTGAGGATTTGTTTTTTCATGCGGTTCAACATATGCATGTATCATGTATAAGGCTGCCTCTGCTCCAGCATTATGAATTTTTTTTACCATTGATTTAACTTTAGAGGCAAAAATTTTTCTCTCTTTAAGAGAGTCTGATTCTCCACTTCCACCTTGAAGGATTACCAGTTCAAAAGGATAATCTGCACCTAAGTTTTTATTATTTAGCGAGTAATCAATATTATGATCTGGTAATCTAGATCCACTTATTGTTACTAACTTATAATTAGAGGTATCAATTTCCCTAGAATACAATTCTTCCAACATTCTTCTTACGTGATTATGAAGACTATCGTTATAATAAAGATAACTGTTTCCAATATATAATAACCTTTCTGGTTTTTTGTTTTCTAAACCTTTGATTGTAGGCTCTATAGAAAATAAGATATTAGAAAATAAAAATATTGATAGTAGAATGAATTTCATAAAATGATTTTAACCTATCAATGTTAATTTAGGACATACATAATTGTTTTTACATGTATAAAGATATCGTTATTATTGGAGCAGGTATTTCTGGAATCGCCGCTGGCTATAATTTAAAAAAAAGTTGTCCAAAAAAATCATTTTGCATTCTTGAGGGAAGAAGTAATATAGGTGGGACATGGGATTTATTTAAATATCCTGGAATAAGGTCTGATTCAGATATGCATACATTAGGCTTTAGATTTAAACCCTGGATTCATGATAACTCTATTGCAGACGGACCTTCAATTCTTAGCTATCTAAATGTAACAATTGATGAAAATAATTTAAATAATAATATTTTATTAAATCACAAAGTTATCTCGGCTAATTGGAACTCAAAAGATGCAACTTGGGAACTTAAAGTGTTATCGAATGGTAATGAGATAAACGTAACATGTAATTTTCTTTTTTTATGTGGTGGTTACTTCAGTTATACAAAGCCCCATATGCCCCACTTTATAAATCAGGATAAGTTTAGAGGTGAAGTCATTCATCCGCAGTTTTGGGATGAAAATCTAGACTATAAAAATAAAAAAGTTGCTGTTATAGGTAGCGGTGCAACTGCAATTACAATAGTTCCAGAAATTGCTAAAAAAGCTAAACATGTTGTAATGATTCAGAGATCACCAAGTTATGTTGTTTCGAGGCCGCGTGTTGATTCAATAAATAAGTTTTTAAGTAAGTTTTTACCCCAAAAGTTTACATATTTTTTAGTTAGATGGAAAAATATTCTATGGCAAAGTTATACATTTTATCTCGCAAGAAAGTTTCCAAATCGAATTAAAGATCGAATTATTGACCTATTAAAAGATGAATTGGGTGATGATTATGATATTGAAAAACATTTCACTCCATCCTACAAACCTTGGGACCAAAGAATGTGCCTTGTTCCAGATAGTGACTTATTTTTAGCTATTAAAGAAAAAAAAGTTTCTGTTGCAACAGATACTATTAAAGAATTTCAATCAGATGGAGTAATGTTAGATTCTGGAGAAAAAATAAAAGCTGAAATTATTATCACGGCTACAGGAATTGAATTAAATACTCTTAACGATATTAAAGTGATGATTGATGATCAAGTTATAAATGCCCACGATCGCTTAACTTATAAAGGTATGATGATGAGCGGCGTACCTAATCTAGCCTTATCTTTTGGTTATGTAAATGCGTCGTGGACTTTAAGGGCTGATCTAACATGTGAATATGTTTGCAGACTGATAAATTTAATGGATAAAAAAGGTGTTGCGAGTTGCACACCCATTGATGACGAAAATGCGTATGGAAATGATGAATTAATTGATTTTACATCAGGATATGTCCAAAGAGGCCTACATATGATGCCTAAACAAGGCAATAAAGCACCTTGGAAAAATTATCAAAATTATTTAAAAGATATATTTGCAGTAAGGTTAGCTTCTATAGATGACTCTAACTTAAAATTTGATGACTATAAAAGTAAATGAATGAACCTATAGAGGTTTTTATACCATTAATTTTTATTTTCTTAATTGTTCTTGTTATAGATTATTTAAAAAATCATTGTCCCCAATGTAAAGCATGGCATCCGTTCCGTTCTGGTTTAATAGTTTTAGAAAAACATTCTGATAAATTTATGAAAGAATGGGTCAAATGTAAAAATTGTTCGCATGAATGGGAAAAAACAGTTAGAGGGGATGATACTACTGGTGGTGGTGTATAAAAAATAAATTCTTAACCATTGTAATACGTTAAAAATTCCAAAGTAGCTCAAGAAAGCATACTTCTGATGATAATAGGTCATTGTTTGAAACACTAGAGCTATCAGATAAATAACTAGATCTGCCCTCCCATCTACAACCAATATTTGTATTCATAGAATTATATATTTCAAGCATCAATCCTATATCAACTTCCCAGTTATGAGCTTTCATTCCGTCGTCAAGCTCTAATATATAATTTCTGCTAGCACCTTCTACGGTGTAATACATGTTTTGGCTGGATGTTTTAGAGTAATCTAAACCATATTCTAAAGATAAATATGGGATGATATTTGATTTTGATCTAGCAAATAAGTAACTTATGTCTGTTCCAATTGATGCCTTGGCATTTGAAAGTGTTAATTCATCAAAAGTTAGTGCAGTTTCTCCACCTATTTCACTATAATTATCAAACTCAGTATATGAGCCATCAATTCTAAGATAAGGAGAAATTTGCCAATTGCTAGTCTCTTTACTTAATGAACGAATAAGCGCAAGGGATCCATATACCTGATTAGCTTCTCGTTCACCTTTTAGAAGTTCCTCTCCATCCAATCGGTCTGTGTTAAATTCTAACTTATTGATTCCAAAAATATATTGCATAGCATTACTTCTATCATCAAATTTTCCATATGTAGAAAGGCTATAGTTTCTTGACTCTACATGAGAATCATAATTTTTATCTCTTGGTTTGCTTTCTCCAAGACCTAATGCAAAACCAAATAAATCACCATCATCACTTAACATCTTATCTGTTCCAATGTGAAAAGATCTTTCATCTAAAGTTCTAGGACTAGGCTTAGTTTTACCCAAAGTAAATTCACCAAATTCACCATCAATCCACACTGACCAATCACCAATCACTTCCTTGAGTTCTCCATCAGCAGTTACTTTTATTGGATCTGATGCCCACTCTTTTATAGTAGACTTAAATTCCTCTAAATTTTGAGTTGTATCAGTTTGTTCCTGATCATTATCAGCATTTAAAAGTTGAATTTCAGAATTAGTATCTGAAAAGTCTATTTCTGAGTTATTAATTTCATTATTAGTGACTTCCTTGTCTAAATTAGTTGATGTATTAACTAAAACAGACTTGGATGAATTAGGGCTATCGAAATCATTTATACAGAAATAATTAGTATATGGGTCTGTCCAAGCATTTTTATCATCTGTTAATGTATGGGTATACACTAAATTTTCACCAAGTAATGAGTTAGAAGACTCCAGTAAAGTAACAATAATTTTTCTGTCCCCTTGGATAAAACCAAATCTATCATTTGGAATATCGTCAATTGTAATAACGCCAGATTTAAGTCCAGCATCTATGCTAAGCATTCCTTCGCCATATGAAAAGTTTTCTGTTCCTGATGAGCCAGAAACATTAAAATCTACAACAATATTTTTAGATACGATTTGAGACAAATGTACTTTTAGCTTAAGGGATTGATCTGTTTTTGGGCCACTAGAATTAATTGTACAAAATTCAACTATTGGTTCATCAAAAGAATTATCATCAAATTCACTTACACCATTAGTTTTAATTGAATTAATAATATTGTTATCAAAATTAATTCTCAAGCCTTGTCTCGATTTGGTTTTCATCCTTTTAGAAATTACATCGATATTCTTATCAACCCATCTTGTTGCAATCTGTGTCATAGCTTTTGCATTGTCAATGACAGGCTGCTTTAAGGTAGGATCTGTTAATACTATAGGAGTTTTAAAATTAAACTCTGTTTTATCACTAATACCCTTATAAGAATTACCTAAAACGTCCTCAAAAGATGTGTTGTCAATTAATACA
>MDTA01050146.1_pt1 | contig 12430 bp, 15 predicted proteins | sample 811151 | NCBI WGS metagenome assembly MDTA01 (sample SAMN05326648, study PRJNA326480) | marine metagenome | isolation source: seawater | place: Indian Ocean: South | collected 2010
TAAGTTAGTTCAAGAGTTTAAGAAAGAAAAGGAAAAGCAAGGAGAACGATTACCATGTACTCAGGTTGAGTTAGAAGAGTTCTTTGGTGATGGTAGACAGATTCTAAAGTTCTTTAAATCTAAATTAGCTAAATGGTACTCCAAAAAGAATCAAAAGTTAGAAGCTATAGAGTTACCTTTAAACGCTGAGATAAAACCTAATGTACATTTTATTGGATATGTTGATGTTGTTCTTAGGAATACTTATGATAACTCAATTATTATTATTGATTTAAAAACATCTACTAGAGGATGGAACAAATATCAGAAAGCTGATAAGATAAAAACTTCTCAGATATTACTATACAAAAAAATATATTCAGAAAAGTATGGAGTTCCTATGGATAAGATTAGAGTTGAATTCCAAATACTTAAAAGAAAAATAAATGAGGATTATGAATTTCCTATTCCTCGTATATCATCATTCGTACCAGCAAATGGTAAACCATCAATTAATAAAGCATGGGGTGGGTTTATGAATTTTATCGAATCTGTTTTTGATGAGAATGGTAAACATAAACTAAATGTAGATTACTTTACTAATAAAGGTAAACCATGTGATTGGTGTGAGTTTAAACAAAGAGGACTTTGTTCAGCTTGGACTTAAAATAAACTAAATGTATTTAAATCAGAAGGTTTTATTTACTAAAGAAGAGATTCACAAAATTCGTGGATATGTTACTGAACTAAAAGATAGAGTTATTGGTACATATCATCCTGATGTAAACGATGGTAAACATGACCCTAAAGGAGGTCATAATTTAGCAGAAACATTAGCTTGGAACTCTTCAACCAAGTATGATTGGATAAATGAAAGAATACTTAATTGGATTACTGAGTTAAATCTACCTATTGTAAATTTAGGTTGGGAATTTATTATTCAAAAGTATCCAAAAGGATTTGAATTTAAACCACATATAGATTATGTTGCAAAAGGAGACGGTACTGAGATTGGTAGAAAACGATACTATACAATTTTAATGCAGCTTAGTTCAACTGATGAATATAGTGGTGGAGAGCTATGGGTAAATAATATAGATAATGAAGGAAATTCAGTAGATATTAAAATAAACCAACAAATAGGTACTGTCTGTATTTTCGGAAACGCTCAACTACATTGGGTAACACCCATAACATCTGGTAATAGATGGAGTTGTACTATATTTTTAGAAAAAGATGCATTGAAAAAAACTATCTTGTAATTTTATGTTTTTTATATTTATATATACTTATATACAAACATATAAATGGAGAGATTATGGCAGAAACTAAACTAACTACGGTTAAATTACTAAAAAATGTTTATTCAAAGTTTAAGGGATTATCCTTTGAATCAGACATAACACTTCAAAAATTAGTAAACAGAGCAGTTGATAAGTATATCGAAGATTCTGAATTCAGAAGTGAAATTAACGAATACACTCAGTTAGAAGTGAGTGGTTCACAATTCTAAAATCAAAAATTAAATGGCAGAAAAGAAAAAGATTCTTTTATTATCAGATGACTTAAGAATGACATCTGGTATAGCAACAGTATCTAATGAGTTTGTTATGGGCTCTTTGGATAAATTTCATTGGGTTCAATTAGGAGCAGCTGTTAAACATCCAGACCACGGAAAAGAAATTGACTTAGGGGAAGATGTTAGAAAACAGACTGGAATTAAAGATGCTTCTCTAAAGATTATTCCTTGGAATGGTTATGGAGATGCTAATATTCTTAGGCAGCTTATAATGAGACATCAACCCGATGCAATACTACACTTTACAGACCCGAGATATTGGAGATGGTTATATGAAATAGAAGCAGAGGTTAGAGAAAACATTCCGATTCTATTTTATCACATTTGGGATGATTTACCAGACCCACAATATAATAGAAATTACTACGAAAGTTGTGATTGGTTAGGATGTATCTCAAAACAAACCTATGGTATTGTTAGTAGAGTTGGAAAATTAAAAACTAAAACTAATATTCCATTAAAAAATAATCAGGTTGATTATGTACCACATGGAATTAATCCAAATAAATACAAAAAAACAGAAGTTCCTGATAAATGGAAACAAATAGTGTTGGGTGATAAGTGGGATAAATATAATTTCATTTTATTTTGGACTAATAGAAATATTAAAAGAAAACAACCATCAGATGTTATTTGGGCATATAAAAAGTTTGTAGATGGATTACCTAAAAAAGATAGAAGTAAGTGTTTACTATTAATGCATACATCACCTGTAGACCAAAATGGTACAGATTTATATGCAGTTAAAAACACTATTTGTCCTGATTACGATATAAGATTTTCAACGGCTAGAATTGATACTGAAAAACTTAATTGGTTACACAACATGTCTGATTGTACAATTAACATAGCAGGAAACGAAGGATTTGGATTAACAACTGCTGAATCAGTAATGGCTGAAACACCAATCATTGTAAATGTTACTGGTGGATTGCAAGACCAATGTGGATTCAGAAAAAAATCAGATGGTAAACTATTCACTGCTGATGATTATAAGAAAATTGGTTCACTTCATAATTGGAGAGATTGGGAAGATAAGTTAACGCATGGTGAATGGGTTAAACCTGTATGGAGTAGAGTACAAACAATGTCAGGTTCAGTTCCAACACCATACATTATAGATGATAAAGTAGATGTATATGAAGTAGCTGAAGCTATAAGATATTGGTATGATAAAACTCCTGAAGAAAGAGCTGAAGCTGGTAAGAAAGGTAGAGAAGCTTTCTTAGGTGAAATGGGATTAAATGTAGATAACCAAAATAAACGTATGGCAGATGGTATCGAAAAAGCAATCAAAAACTTCAAACCAAAAGATAGATACAAATTATATAAAATAGCATAATGAATAAACCATTACTAATATATCAGGCACCTATAGCAACTAGAAGTGGTTATGGTGACCATTCAAGAGATATCTTGAAATCAATATTTAAATATGATAAGTTTGATGTAGTTACTATTCCAATGAGATGGGGTAACACACCACAAAATCAAATCAATCCAACAACAGAGTTTGGTAAAAAGTTGATATCAACAATAGGGGTAGAGATAAAAAAAGTACCCGATGTGTTTATACAAATGACTGTACCAAATGAATTTCAAAAAAGTGGTAAGTTTAGTATAGGAATTACTGCTGGTATAGAATCTACAATAGCTCCTAAAGAGTGGATAGATGGTTGTAATAGAATGGACTTGATTATAGTTCCAACAGAATTTTCAAAGAAAGTTTTACAACAAACTGTTTATGATGAAACTGATAAAAGAACAAATAAAGTTATTAGACAACATAAGATAGAAAAACCTATTGAAGTATTACATGAAGGAGTTGATTTATCAACATATCTAAAACCAAAAACAGATGTTGATGTTTTGGAAGGAATTGATACTGATTTTAACTTCTTAGTTTGTGGTCATTGGTTGAAGGGAGATTTAGGACATGATAGAAAAGATATTGGAATGACAATTCAAACATTTTGTACTGTATTTGAAAATGTTCCTAAAAAACAACAACCTGGTCTGATTCTAAAAACATCTATGGCAGGATTCTCAGTTACAGATAGAGAAGCTATAACTGCGAAGATAAATGAGATTGCACAGAAGTTTGGAGATAAATGTCCACCTATTCATTTATTATTTGGTGATTTGACTGAAGAACAAATGACATCACTATATCATCATCCAAAAGTAAAATCGATGATTTCATTTACAAAAGGTGAAGGATATGGTAGACCACTTTGTGAGTTTACACTTACAGGAAAACCTATTATAGTATCGAGATGGAGCGGACATACTGATTTCTTACCAGATTATTATACAGAATATTTGGAAGGAGAATTAAAAAACATCCATCCATCAGCAGCTGATAACTTTTTACTAAGAGAATCTAAATGGTTTAATGTAGATTATACAAAAGCTGCACAAAAGATATTTGATGTACATAAAAATTATAAAAAATATTTAAGTAAATCAAAAGGTTTAATTGCAAATACTAAAAAGAGTTTTGATTTAGAATCAATGCATAGTAAGTTTGCAGATATTATGAAAAAGTATGTTAACATACCAGAATTTGTAGCATTAAAATTACCTGAAATTAAAAAATTATAATGGCACGTTTTACAAGACAATACGAAACATTTTTAAAACCTGAATCAAGAATTGGTAAATCAAAAATAAGAGGTGGTAACATTTATAGAATATCATCTTATGATGCAATTACCAAAAGAGGAGCTGATACAAGATATATTTTTTGTCTTGGTAGAGTTGGTGAAAAAATACATTGTATAAAGATTGGGGATGTTTTACCATCTGCTTTTTTAAAACTTATAAGAAGATTAAGAAATAAAAATGTACCCATCAGAGGAGGAGCACCATTGAGTGAGTTTCTTAGAAAGTTTGAGTTAGATGGTTCTAATATATTTAATAACTTTATAAAAAAACAACCAATGGTATATTCACATGAGCTGGGTAATTATAGAACTTATTTTTTACAAAAAATATCTTATATTAGTGAGATTAGATTTGAAGAAGATTTTTTAAGAGAGTTGTTTCAAGAAGGTAGAATGACTAAGCAAGAAAGACAAGATATTATTAACGATGAAGTAAGAAATACATTCACAGAAGATTTAGCAGATGAAGATTAGTTACGCAATTACAGTTTGTAATGAGTTAGAAGAGATAACAAATCTACTTAACTTTTTACAAACCAATATAAAAGAGGATGATGAAATTGTAATTCAGTATGATGAATCGACTGTTACTGATGATGTTTTAGATTATCTAAAGTTAATGGATAAGATGCATACCAATCACAAAGTAATTGGATTTCCTTTGAATAAAGATTTCGCATCATTTAAAAATAATCTTAAATCACATTGTAGTAAAGATTATATATTTCAGATTGATGCTGATGAGATTCCACATGAATCTTTGGTTGAGGTAATTAATCAAGTTTTAGATAGTAATCCAGTAGATGTTATATTTGTACCAAGAGTTAACACAGTAAAAGGATTGACTGATTCTCACATACAGAAATGGGGATGGCAAGTAAACGAAGCTGGTTGGGTAAATTTTCCTGATTATCAAACTCGTATTTACAAAAATACAAAAGATGTTATGTGGATGAATAAAGTTCACGAAAGAATAACTGGATACAACACAGTATCAAACTTTCCAGCTGAAGAACAATGGAGTTTGTACCATCATAAAGAAATAGATAGACAAGAAAAACAAAACGAATTTTATGGCACAATCTAAAATAACTTTTATATATGCTTATGAAGAAGAGAACTGGTCAACACCAATGGCTCTTGCTAATGAGTTTATGAATCAAGGTTGGGAATGTGAAGTAGTTTCTATTGGTTCAAATAGAACAGGTCAATATCACGATAGAGGTATTAACGAATGGTTAGATAAGAAACCAAATAGTGATATTGTAATTTTTTTAGATTGGGGTAGATTCGATTCACCTTTGTTGAATAAAGAAAAACTACCATCAGCATTTTGGGTACAAGAAAGTGGTGATGACCCACAAAACTTTGAAAGAAACTTTCCAAAAGCAGATAGGTTTAATATTACATTATCACCTGATGCTGATTCAACTAATGAATATAAGAAGCGGGGAATTGATGCATATTGGTTTACCCACTTTGCAGATACGGCAGTTCAATTTCCAATAGACGTAATTGAACCAGAATATGTTGCAGTTACAAGTAGAGGAATAGGAGGTTCTCAATTCTTAGATTTATTAACACAACATGGAGGAGGAACAGTTGGTAACAAAAACGGAATGGAAGCTCCTGAACATACTGAATTCTTAAATAAAGGATTGATGGTTGTTCAACATAGTAGATGGGGTGAGGTAACTCGTAGAATCTTTGAAGGTATGGCTTGTGGTAAGATGGTTCTATGTGATAGATTAGATAAATCTAAAAAATTAGATGAGTTATTTGTAGATGGTGAAGATATAGTTTACTATAACGATATGATAGATTGTATCGAAAAGATGAATAAGTATTCAGAAGATAAGGTAGAAAGAGATAGAATTGCAAAAAATGGTTATGATAAAGTACTTAAAAATCATACCCAAAAGCAAAGAGTTGATTTTATAATTGATAAGTACAACGAATGGAAAAACTCCCAATAAGCATAGGAATATTAGCTTGGAATAGTGGACAGACTTTAGTAAACACATTACATAGCTATTTTGAAAGACAATTCCTACATCAAGTAAATGATGTATGTATTTTATTTCAAGAGTTTTCACAAGAAGATTCACAGATTGCAGAACACTTTAATATTCCTTATATAGCAAAAAAAGATAATATAGGAATAGGACAAGCATTTATAGAATTAACAGAACAAGCTAAAACAGATAATGTTTTAGTATTGGAGCATGATTGGAAACTTATAGAAGATAAAGAAACTACTAGAGTTAGATTGAAAAGTGGAATTGATATGTTAGATAAAGGATACTCATGTATTAGATATAGACACAGAGCTAATCCTGGTCATCCACATTTTTCATTTCAATATCAAGGGAGAGAATTAGATTACTATGATAAAGAAATTGAAGTTACATCACCACATCTTTTAGATTCAGTACATTGGACAAATCCAGCTGATAAATTTAGTGATAAGATTCAAAAGGATGGTGAGTATTTTGTGAGTACATCTAGATGGGGTAATTGGACAAATAATCCTTGCTTATACAAAAAGGATTTTTATTTAGAAACAGTTAAACAATTCGCAGGTGAAGGTATCGCATTAGAAGGTAACATTTCAAAATGGTGGGCACAACAAACGTATAAGGTTGCTCATGGTGAGGGATTATTTTCTCACAAAGATGAAGGTAAACATGGATTTTAAACAATTATTATGAATTTAAATTTTAAACCGTTGGGTGATAGAGTATTAATCCAACCAACAGAAAACAAAGAAAAAAAATCAAAAGGTGGAATCATCCTAACTGATAGTATTTTAAAAGGACAGAAAGTTTATGGGGATGTGGTAGCAATTGGAACAGGTATATTTTCTCAGAGTGGAGAGGTTATCCCAATGACAGTAAAAGTTGGTGATAGAGTTATGTACAAAAAAGATATGGGTTCTGAAGATGTAACCATTGATGGCGAAAAGTATTTACTATTCAGAGAGCATGAACTACTGGGAATTGTAAATGGATAAAATAAAACTAATCATATTTGATTTGGATGGAGTTTTAGTTGAAGCTAAACAAATCCATTACGAAGCTCTTAACGAAGCTTTAGGTGAAAAATATGCTATTAGTTGGAATGAACACTTATCTACATATGATGGATTAAAAACATATCAAAAATTAGATATGTTATCAGATAAAAAAGGACTACCAATAGATACACATAATACTATTTGGGAAAAAAAACAAAAAATAACTCTCAAAAAATTAGGAAATTTAAAAAATAATTCGTATATTGTATCTGTATTTAAAGAACTTTCAGAAAACTATAAAATAGCTGTTTGTTCTAATTCGATTAGAAAGACTGTACTTACAGTTTTATCTAAGTTAGGTGTGATGGAGTTTATGGATTTCATAGTATCCAATGAGGATGTTAAGAATTCTAAACCTCATCCTGAAATGTACTGGAAAGCAATATCAATGATGAGTTGTTTACCAGAAGAAACTTTAATTGTTGAGGACTCTCCGTATGGATTACTTGCAGCTGCTCGTTCTAAATCACATATACTGAGAGTAAAAAATACATCCGAAGTAACTATTGAAAATATAAAAAATAAATTAAATCAAATTCAAATGGGGGAACAACAATCAACACCAGCATGGAGAGATGAAAACCTTACAGTACTGATTCCAATGGCAGGAGCAGGAAGTAGATTTCAACAAGCAGGTTATACATTTCCAAAACCACTAATCGATGTAAAGGGAAAACCTATGATTCAATTAGTAGTTGAGAATCTAAACATAAAAGCTAATTATGTTTATGTAGTACAAAAAGAGCATAGAGAAAAATATAACTTAGATACTTTATTAAATCTAATTACACCAGGTTGTAAAATCGTAGATGTTGATGGAGTAACAGAAGGAGCAGCTTGTACCGCACTATTAGCTAAAGAATATATTGATAATGATAAACCACTTTTCTTCGCAAACTCAGACCAGTTTGTAGAATGGGATTCAAATGAGTTCTTATACAAAATGAACGAAACTGATTCTGATGGTGGTATTGTATCATTTAGAGGAACACACCCAAAGTGGAGCTTTGCAAAAATAGATGAAAATGGAATTGTAACTGAAGTAGCAGAAAAAAATCCTATTTCAGATATAGCAACTGTTGGGTATTATTATTACAAAAAAGGTTCTGATTTTGTAAAGTACGCTGAACAAATGATTGAGAAGGATATCAGAGTTAACAATGAGTTCTATGTTTGTCCAGTTTATAATGAAGCTATAAAAGATGGAAAACAGATTCGTACATTTGATATCCCTATGATGTGGGGATTAGGAACACCAGAAGATTTAAATTATTATTTAGAAAATTATGAAAGTTAAAGAAAACGCATTAAAGTATTTTAAATTATTTGAAGAAGGTAACGATGTAGGATTATCTGAAATGTATGATGAAAACGTAGAACTTATAGATTGGTTTGGTAAGTGGACATCAAAATCAGAGGTTCTAAAAATGAATAAAGAATTATTTAAAACTGCAAAGATTTCAGTTACAGTTAAAAATATACAAGTAGGAATGAGTCCTGCTGGTTTTCCATCTGATAGAGTATATTGTGGAATTGATATTAAGGTTAACGATGATGTACTAAAAGTGATGGATGTTATTGATTTCAATGAAGAGGGAAAGATTATTAAAATTGAAGCATATAAAGGATAATGGATGTAGTTAGAATTGAGGAGATGAAAGGTGGGTGGTTTGCAGGTAACTTTGAACCAACTGCTTGGAAAACAGAAGCATTTGAAGCGGCTGTGCATGATTATAAAAAAGGTGAAGAGAAAGAAGCTCATTATCATAAGTTAGGAACTGAAATTAATTTACTCTTAGAGGGTAGTTTTATTCTTAGAAATTATGATGGTAAGGGAACAGACCAAAAATTAGTTAAGGGAGATGTTTTTATTATACATCCATATGAAATAGCAGACCCTTTGTTTTTAGAAGATTGCAAAATAATGGTAATAAAAACTACTTCGGTACCAGGAGACAAATATTTAGTGTAATGGTTAATATTTTTAGAAAAGAAGTAGATAAAGAAAAATATTTCATAGTAACTTATGAATTAGAATCAGAAACAAATTTAAGAGATGGTGTATGGCAATTAGCAATAGGTCAAAGTGTTGGTAATCCAAATGTAAGAAATCACTGGGAAACTGATGAATTATTTGAAAATCATAGTTGTATGGTTTTGGGTGATGAAGAAGAATTAAGTAATGTAAAAAAAGGAAAAGTAAAAGTAGCATTTCCTGTAGCAAATATAGATTTTAAAACAGATGGTATATCACACCTTATGGTAAATATTATGGGTGGTCAAATGGATATAGATAATATTACTAAATGTGGTGTTATTGATATTGAATTTCCATCTCATATAGAAGATTTATTTTTAGGACCTAAATTTGGAATTGATGGTATTAGAAAATATACTAAAACATTTGATAAACCTTTATTTGGTGCTATTGTAAAACCAAAGATTGGTATCACACCTGAAACTTTATTAGAAATGGTTAAGGAGTTAGTTGAAGGTGGTGTTAACTTTATTAAAGAAGATGAGATTATGAGTAATCCAGCGTTCTGTACGATAGAGGAAAGAGTACCTTTGATTATGGATTACTTAAAAGATAAAAACGTAGTTTATTGTGTTTCAATTCACTCGGATTATCCATACATTTTAGATAGAGTTAAGAAAGTTTATGAGTTGGGTGGTAATGGAGTACACGTTAACTTTTGGTGTGGAATAGGAGTTTACAAAGCTATAAGAGAATTAGACTTACCTATATTTCTTCACTTCCAAAAGAGTGGAGATAAAATATTAACAAACAGAAATCATGCTTACTATGTTGATTGGACAGTTATGTGTAAATTAGCTGGTATGATGGGAGTTGATTTTATTCACGCTGGTATGATTGGTGGTTATTACAAATGGCCTGAAGATGAAGTAGTAGATTCAGTAAAAGTTTTAAGAGATTATGGAGTGATGCCTGCATTAAGTTGTGGATTCCATCCAGGTCTTACTAAGTGGGTTACAGATAAAGTTGGTATAGATTATATGGCTAATGTTGGTGGAGCTTTACATGGACATCCCGATGGAACTTTAGCTGGAGCTAAAGCTATGAGACAAAGTGTAGATGATAATATCGGTATAGAATATCAAGTGGCTATAAAAAAATGGGGATTAAAAGAATGAAAGTAGCATTACTATTAACAGGTTTAGCAAGAAAAGTAGAAGAAGGTTACCACTATTATTGGAAACATATCATAGAAAATTATGATACAGATGTTTACTTACAATTTTGGCAAGATGAAGATTTTGAAAAAGTATTAACAATATACAATCCTAAAAAATATCTATCACAAAAACCATTTAAATTTACAGAATATAGAAAAGGTATTGAATCCTACTTTGCAAATGGTATGCAAGAATTAGATGAGGTAGAAGATAGGTCTAGGCCTTTAGTTGAATATGATGTAGAAGGTAATTTTAGAGGATTTCCAATGTTCTATAGTTGGCAACATGGTTATAATCTAATAGAGGGAGAGTATGATTGTATTATTAGAAGTAGATATGATTTAGGAACTCATAGACCAATTAGATTAGAAAACTTAGATTTATCTAAAGTAAACATATCCAATCATCATTGGGGAAATTCTCCTGTAATGGATGATAATTTAACTATAACCAATCAGAAATTTGCAGATATATTATTCAAAGATGTATTTGATGAGTTTATAAGTTATGCAAAATCATATGGTAAGATATTTTTCCAAGAACATAACTTTACTAAAATTCTACATAGAAAAGGATTGGGTGAACATATATGTAAAACAAATGAACTACCATTTGACCTACTTAGAGAGATGGGATTGTGGTATAAAAAAGATAAATCAGATTTAAGATGAGATTGTTTGTACCAGAAGTTCCAAGTGAAAGAATAGTAGAGGATAAAAAATATAGATTAATATCTCATAGAGGTAATGTTGATGGTAAATACCCTCAGTATGAAAACTCACCTGAATATGTAGATAGAGCATTAGATATGGGATATGATTGTGAAGTTGATTTATGGATTGATAATGATGGAATCTACTTAGGACATGATGAACCAACGTATCCAATTGATTTAAAATACTTAACAGATAGAAATCTTCATTTATGGATTCACTGTAAAGATTTAAAGACTGTATCTAAGTTGAGAGAATTACAACTAAATCTATTGATAGACTTAAATTACTTCTTCCATAGTACAGATGATTGTACAATAACTTCAAGAGGACACATTTGGGTTTATCCAGGTAAACAACCGATTAAAAATAGTATAGCAGTTATGCCAGAGTGGCATAATGATGATATAAAAGAAGCATATGGGATATGCTCAGATTACATAAAAAAATATAAATGATAAAACCAAAAAATACAATACCTTTGTTTAAAGTATTCATGTCTCCTACAGCTAAAGATAAAGCTGGTGAGGTTTTAGATAGTGGATACATAGGACAAGGACCTAAAGTTGATGAGTTTGAAAAACAGATTGGTGATTACTTTGGTAATAACAAAGTGGTAACAACCAATGCTGGTACATCAGCTTTACATTTAGCACTACATTTGTTAAAAAAACCTAAACCACATTGGAATGAAGATGTGTTTCAAGGAGTAGCATTTGTATCTCATAATTGGCCTGGTATAGAAGATGGTGATGAGGTATTAGCAACACCACTAACTTGTACTGCATCTAATTGGCCAATCGTAGCAAACAATCTTAAAATTAAATGGGTAGATATTGACCCAACAACTTTGAATATGTGTTTGAAGGATTTGGAAAAGAAGATGACTACAAAAACAAAAGCTATTATGGGAGTTCATTGGGGAGGATATCCATTGGATTTAGATAAGATTAGAGATATCAGAGCTAAGTTCAGAGGAAAGCATGGATGGGCACCAGCACTAATCGAAGATGGAGCACATGCTTTTGGTTCAAAGTATAAAGGAAAGTATTTAGGTAATCACGGAAACTTTGTAATGAATTCACTACAAGCTATCAAACACATCACATCAGTTGATGGTGGTTTACTTTATTGTCCACATGATGAGTTATACGAAAGAGCAAAGTTACTGAGATGGTATGGTATTGATAGAAATCCAAAAGGTAGAACTGATTTTAGA
>MDTA01049728.1_pt1 | contig 12429 bp, 13 predicted proteins | sample 811151 | NCBI WGS metagenome assembly MDTA01 (sample SAMN05326648, study PRJNA326480) | marine metagenome | isolation source: seawater | place: Indian Ocean: South | collected 2010
CTTCACTTGACGTCGGTTTAATCTGAAGTTGTTACGACGACTGCCGTGGAGTCGCCAGCCCAGTCACCCCTGATCCAGGGCGCCGGAGGCGGAGGCACCTTGCAGGATGCGTTCGACCGCTGTCGGCACTTGGGCATGCGCCTTAGCCGTCAGCGGCGAATGGTGCTGGATCTCCTCTGGACGGAAGCCAGTCATCTCAGTGCACGCGACATCTTCGAACGACTCAATCAACAAGGGCGAAAAATCGGACACACGTCCGTGTATCAGAACCTCGAGGCCCTGCAGACCGCTGGTGTGATCGAGTGCCTCGACCGTGCCAACGGGCGCCTATACGGCTATCGCAGCGATCCCCACAGCCACCTCACCTGCCTGGAGAGTGGCGCGATTGAGGATCTTGATGTTGAGCTTCCAGAGGCGCTGCTGAAGCAGATCGAACGGCGGACCGGTTATCGGATCGAGTCCTACACCCTTCAACTCAACGGACGTCCGAATTTGCCACTGGAGGATCAGGCTTAAGGCCGTTACCTTGCGCGCATAGGCGCAGTTCCAAGTCACCGTGAACGACCAGGTCCGGGAGATTCTTCTGTTCGCTCCCGAGCTCCTCGGTGAATCGCTGGCAGCTGAATTACCCACGGAAAACTGTCCCTGGCAGCTGAAACGATCGGCCGACGAACTCTCAGGCCATCCAGCCCTCGTGATTTGGTGTTTGCCCACTGATCCCACGATGGTGATCGTTCAGCGGGAGATTCTGCAGTTACAGCAACGCTGGGCTCCCGCACCCCTGCTGCTGGTTCTCCCGGCCGACTTCCGTCATGACCCTGCAGAACTCCTCGCTCTGAACTGCGATGGAATTGTTCAGGACCCCGATCTGCAGTCGTTAAGGGAGGCCGTGCAGACGGTGCTCTCCGGAGGACGTGTGCTGCGCTTCCGTGCCGGCTCACCTGATGCACCGATACAGGATCAGCCTCTCGGTCTAGCGCAGGGACTGTTATTCAGTGGACTGCGGCAGATCGGACACGATCTGCAGGTCATGGAAGCCCTTCTCGATCCGCCCCCTAACGATGTCGTCCTGCAGCTCCTTCTGGAAGGGCGATGCCGGGAGCTGCGTGCAGCCAGAAATCTGTTGTTGTGGCTTTGGGGCCCCTTGCAAATGGGCTTAGCGGATGCCGTCCCCTTGCGCGCCAACAGCGAAACCCTTGACCTCACCCTCAGCGAACGCCAACCGAGCGCCGTTTGGAATGCCATCCAACAGCGCATTGAAGCAGCCATCGGGAATGGTCTGAGCAACAGCACCGGCCAACTGCTCGCCATTGAAGGACTCAACCCCGAACGTCGTCGCGACCTGCTGTTGACGCTGCTGAAGCAGCTGCATGAAGTGCTGCTTCGCCTACGCCACGATGATCTGGCCAGCACCCGGGATTGCAAAGCTCTCAGTGAGCGATGGCAGTCCCTGCAAATCGAAGTGAAGCAACAAGCGCTGCGCAGCGTGGCCGGGAGTTACGTGAGGATTCCTCTTGGTGAGGATCTGGTCCCAGTTGCCGATCAGCTGCTGCAGCGCACGAATCTTGAGCAGATGGATGACGAACTCCCTGACCCCCAGTCGATGCTGGCGTCGTTGGTCCTGGATCAACCCGTCTTGGTGGAGGGCCAGTTGCTGCCCTCCGATGACCCCAGGGCATTGATGCAACTGGAAACTCTGATCAGCAACTGGCTAGTGCGCACCGCTGAAATGATCGGCTCTGAACTGCTTGGGGTCTGTGGCGATTGGCCGGAGCTCCGTCGTTACCTGCTTCAGCAGGATCTGCTCTCCACCAGGGAACTCGAACGGTTGCGCAATCAGCTGAACAGCCAGTCGCGCTGGGAAGACTGGATCGAGCGACCGATCCGGCTTTATGAAAGCCGCCGCTTGCTGTTTCAGCTCAAGTTTGGACGGATTGAACCGCTCTTGCTCACCGAACCACGTGATCAAGAGCTCAGACAGCTGCGTTGGTGGCAGCAGCAGGTGGCATTGCTCGTGGAAGCACGCGACGCCATTGCTCCACAGGTGCAGGCCTTGGTCCGTCGCATCGGCGATCTGATGGTCGTGCTTCTCACCCAGGTCGTCGGCCGCGCCATTGGCCTGATCGGCCGTGGGATTGCCCAGGGCATGGGACGCACCCTTGGGCGCAGTTAAGACGCTTTCAATGTCCTGAGACGTTGCACGTCAGAATGCAGCGCTGGTTTCCGGATCCATGATCACGTTCGTGCTGCGTTTCACCGTTGCGGTGCTGTCTTTTTGCCTGATGGTGCTGCCGGTGCAGGCCGCACGCGACACGGACAGCTACGACGGCAACATCTTCGCGCTGTATGCCGGCAATGGATCTCTGGTCCCCCCCGCGATCACGCTGGCCGAATCCCAGGCAGCAGGGCGCACCAGCGTCATCGTCTACTACCTCGATGACAGCAGCACGAGCAAAGCATTCTCCGGCGCGGTCTCAGAACTGCAACGGGTGTGGGGGAACAGCGTTGACCTCTTGCCTTTGACGACCGACGCCTTGCAGGGACGGTCGACCAGCGATCCCAGCGACCCTGCCCATTACTGGAAGGGCACCATTCCTCAGGTGGTTGTGATCGATGGTGCGGGCAAGCTGCACCTCGACGCCGATGGCCAGGTTGCTCTGGAAAGGATCAATGCAGCAGTGAGTGAAGCCACAGGTCTTCCCGCTCCAACACAGGGAAGCATCAGCATGAGTTTCAACGAACTCAACACAGAGGTGATCTCCCGCTGATCCCACCTCAGGGACGCTTTACGCTGCGCGCCATCAAGTTCGGCTGCAAGACAGCGTTGCCATGTGCGTTCTGCCCCTGATCCTTCTGCTTTTAGGACTCAGCGTGCTGTGGATCGAAGCGAGGCACCGACTGAGGCCCTCCTCTCCCCTCACGCTGCGCCAGATGGACTGGAGCGTGAGCAAGGCCAGCGGCAACCTTGAACTCTCCGGTTGGCTGGAAATCGCCAACCCGCATCAACGGATGGAGATCTTTGTCCCTGAATTGGAGGTCAAACCGGTGTTGATCGGTAACGACGATCTCAGCGACATCGTGATCAGTACCAGGGTCACGCCCCATCACCCGGACGAAGAAAGTCGACCGGACGGTTACTGGCCCGCTTACATCGTTAAGGGGCACAAGCGCACAAGCGTTCAGGTCAACGTCAGCCTCAGCTGCCGCGATGGCGGCGATGTGTCGAGCCGGGTCGATACCGTCTGGATGGACGTGCACTGGATGAACTATGGCCCGTTCGGCCGTCTGTCTCGCCGCGAAGGTGTGGTGGTTCCTCTGCGTCGGCCTGCAGCGCTGCATCAGGAGAACGCAACCTTCCGTTCCGGCGATGGCTGTTCAGTGCTCCCGCTAAAAACCCATCTGCTCGGACCGCTTGACAACACCATCGATGTGTTGCGTCACTACGCCGGCGAGCTTGTGCAATCCGGAGACATCCTCACCATCGGTGAAACGCCAGTTGCTGTGATCCAAGGGCGTTACACCCATCCATGCATGGTGCACCCCAGCTGGATTGCCAGGCTGCTCTGCCGGGTATTTCACCCCACTAGCAGTCTGGCGACAGCCTGCGGCCTACAAACGCTGATCGATCAGGTGGGACCGACTCGGGTCATCCTGGCCTGGTCGATCGGCCTGGCCCTCAAGCTGATCGGACTCAAAGGCTGGTTTTATCGCCTGGCGGGAGATCAGGCACGCCTGATTGACGACATCACTGGCACCACACCTCCCTATGACCAAACGATCGTGCTCGGTCCGCAGGCTCCCAAGCAGCTCTGCGATGAAGCTGCGGCATCCCTTGGTGTCTCCGTGGCCATCGTTGATGTGAACGACCTGGGCCGCGTGAAGGTGCTGGCCTCCAGCGCAGGCTGTGATGAGGAGCTGTTGGATCGGGCTTTGCGACCGAACCCAGCCGGCAACGCCAATGAGCGCACTCCGCTGGTGTTGGTGCGACCCGCCTGAATCTCAGCGAACGAAAGTCAGCGATACATTGAAAGGGTGGTTGAGAGCTGCCTTGGTGCCGACAGCGGGATACCGACTCCGAGTCGAGTCCCTCAAAACCAGCCATCTGGCGCAACTGCCCAACGCGCAGCCAGCTCCTCACGGACTGAACGCCAACAGTCTGCACGGTTTGATTGTTCAATCCTGGTTCAGTCGTTTTGATGATTGGTTGCCTGAACCTCTCAATGCCCGTCTCACACGCGCTCTGGCCTTGATTGAATCCGGCGCTGAGTCAGTCGACAGAGTCGAAGCGCTGGCGTTGATGCGATCAGGCAACCGTCGTCAGACCTGCTGGCATCTCGATCTGCTGGCGTTAGCATCCCCGCGTCACTTCAGCCGCCACCAGGGCTTGAGGCTGCTGATCCAAGAAGCCCTCAATGACCAGACCGCTCGCAACCACAGCTGGTTGGTGCGATGCGATTCACAGGACAAGCCACTACTGGATGTGCTGCGGGAGATGGGCTTCCAGCCACTCCGCCGTTCCCGGATCTGGAACCCACCGTTCGCTGAGGGCAAGGGCGTCGCGGACCCGACCCCAGCGGCCCCGCTGCCTGCAGGTCTCGTCTGGTGCGACCTCACCCGAAACAACGTTCGGCAACTTCTCGCCCTGGAACAGGCCAGCATCAGCCCCCATCACCGGCAGATTCTTGATCGTCATTGGAACGACCTGCTGGATTTGCGCGGAGGAGGCTCCAAGTTGCTGATGGCCGATCGCGATGGGAGCCGCCAGGTCATCGCAGGACTGATTCAACGGCCCTGGGGAATGGATGCCCCCCGACTGGAACTGATGCGTGGCCTGGCATGGGATGAGCGCATTGGAGCAGCCATGCCCACTGCTCTTGAGCATCTCCAACAACAGCGACCGACGCCGTCGTTGCTGGTGGCGGAGGACGATCAGACGCTTGGCGAGGTACTCGACGGCCTGGGTTGGAGGCCTGGCAGCCTCGAGGTCATGTTGGGACGCAGCGTGTGGCGACGGGTGAGCCAACGCAATCTCGGGGGCATTCGCCCGCTGCAATCGATGCTTGGACGTCTTCAGCCCCAACACCCACCCCTACCAACGCCCAGCCTGGCGCCCCGGCGGTGAGCGTGAGCCCAGAACCACGATCCGTTCTGAGCTTGGATGTCGGCCGGAAAAGAATCGGCCTGGCTGGTTGCGATGCCCTGGGACTGACAGTGACGCCAATCGCGGCGCTTCGCCGTGGGGCGTTCGAAGACGATCGAGAACAGATCACCCGACTTTGCAATCAGCGTCGGGTATCAGCCTTGGTGGTCGGGCTTCCACTCGATGACCGGGGCGAACCAACGGTGCAAGCTCGACACTGCAGGCGCTATGGACTGCGACTGGCCCAAACCCTCGCCTTACCGCTGGCATTTGTGAATGAACACAGCAGCAGCTGGGCTGCCGGGGAACGCCACCAGCTGCATGGTGATCGCAGCGGGCGGCTCGACAGTGCTGCTGCAGCCTTGCTGCTGGAACAGTGGTTGGTGGAGGGTCCAGAACCACAACCAATCGAGGCTGCGCCTGTCCAGCGTGGCGAGAAGGATGCTGATGCAGGATCCTGGTCTGAAACCACCCCAGCGCCATGAGCTCCAGCGGACCTGCCTCCAGCGGCGAGGTGCCCACCGTTCTCGTCAAGGACCGCGAAGGGCGCGATCTTCTCTGCTTCCTTGAGCAGCTGATTCCCCTCGACGGCACCGACTACGCCTTGCTGACTCCGGTGGATACACCGGTCTGCTTGTTTCGCTTGCGTGATGGGGACGATCCGGAACTGGTGGACAGCATCACCAGCAGCGAACCGATCCTCTCGGTTGCCGATGTGGTGCTGCAGGAGCACGATCTCACCCTCGTGCGATCCGCCGTCACCCTCACTGTGAGCGGCGAACTGGATGAGCCGGATCCTGAAGATCTCGAAGACGAGGACAGTGACGATGAATCGGAAACCTATGAGCTGCTGGTGAGCTTCCTCGTCGACGAGCAGGAGTACGGGCTTTACATCCCTCTGGATCCGTTCTTTGTGGTCGCTCGCATGGACGACGGTTCCGCGGTGTTGGTGGAAGGCGAAGATTTCGATCGGATCCAACCCCGCATCGAAGCCGAACTCGACGATCGTGAGCTGTCTGAGTGATGCACCGTCACTGGCTGCGACCTGACTGGGACCCAGGGCTCACCCTGGCCCACCTACCCCTTGAACCCCTTCTGGGCCGCGGGATCCGGGTGATGCTGCTGGATGTCGATCGCACCTTGCTGCCCGGTCGTGATGTGGAACTTCCCGATGCCATGCAGCGCTGGGTGAATGACGCCTCACGGCACCTGCACCTTCACCTGATCAGCAACAACCCATCCCGAGCAAGGGTTCAGGCCGTTGCGCAACAGATGAAGGTGTCCTTCACCTGCGCGGCATCCAAACCGCGTCGCGGGGCGATTGTTCAGGTCATGAACCAGCTGTCTCATCCGCCGGCGCAGATCGCCATGGTGGGTGATCGTGTGCTGACGGACGTTCTGGTCGGCAACCGTCTTGGTCTCTACACCGTGCTGGTGCGACCACCACAACTGGATGGCTCACCCTGCAGCAACGACCGCGTGCAGCAGTTCGAGCGTCGCCTCGCCCGTTGGCTCGGTGCAGGAGGCCGATGACGCTCCGAGTCGTGAAAATTGGCACCAGCTTGCTGCGAGAGCGCCCTGGCGCGTCCACGGCTGAAGCGATTTCCACGCTTTCAGCCAGCCTGGCTGAATGCATCTCCGCGGGAGACCGCCTTGTGCTCGTCTCATCCGGGGCCGTCGGTTTGGGGTGCCAACGGCTTGGCATGGAGCGTCGCCCCGTGAACTTGACGGGTCTTCAGGCTGCAGCTGCGATCGGCCAGGGTTATCTGATGAGTCTTTATGAGGAGGCTCTCGCCCGCCATTCGATTCCGGTGGCCCAAGTGTTGCTGACCCGGGCTGATTTGGCAGACCGACGCCGCTATCGCAGTGCCTCGGCAACGCTCCATCAGCTACTCGAATGGGGTGTTCTCCCCATCGTCAATGAGAACGACACAGTGTCATCCGTGGAACTGCGGTTCGGCGACAACGACACCCTCTCAGCGCTGGTTGCAGCAGCGATTGGAGCCGATGATCTGATCCTCTTAACCGATGTGGCCAGTCTCTATTCAGCTGATCCGCGCAACGATGCGGATGCCCAACCGATCACCGACGTGATCCACCCATCCCAGATCGATGCGCTTGAAAAGGGCGCCGGAGATGGCGGCCAGTGGGGAACCGGTGGCATGACCACCAAACTGGCTGCGGCCCGGATCGCCACAGCCAGTGGCATCACTGTTCGCCTGGGTGATGGCCGGCAACCCGATGCGCTGCAAGCGATGCTGCGGGGTGGACGTGGAGGAACCGTGTTTCACCCACATCCGCAGCCGCTTGGCAACCGTAAAAGTTGGTTGGCCCACGCCCTTCGACCCAGTGGTGTGCTGACCCTTGATGACGGTGCATGCCGTGCACTAACGGAGAAAGGTGCATCGCTGCTCTTGGTAGGCATCTCAGACCTGGAAGGGGAGTTCGATGCCAACCAGGCCGTGCGTCTCGTCAATGCCGCTGGCGAGGAGGTAGCCCGGGGGCTCAGCTCCATGGACAGCGCGAAGATCAGGGAGCAGCTGGCCAAGGCAACCACCGACACCAGCCACCAAGGCGGCGCCCCTGTGGTGGTTCATCGCGACGCGATGGTGCTGATGACGCCTACGATCCGCCCGTCAGCGTCTTGATTCCATGCGCTTCAGCCAGTTGGTCGCCACCCTCAAGCAGGGCGAAGCTGGGGTTCTGGATGCCGCTACCGGTCATGACCCGGAGCTGCGCGGTGCCGCATCACTCGACCGCGCCCAGGCCGATCAGCTCAGCTTCCTGGAGCAGGGGAATGCCCTGATCAGCAGCCTGGAGACCAGTGCCGTCGGAGCGGTTCTGATTCCCGACCAAGCGGATCTGAAGTCGTTAGCTGAACAACGCGGTCTGGCCTGGGTGGTTTGCCGTGACCCCCGACTGGCTTTCGCAGAATCTCTCGAACAACTGCATCCCCATCCGACACCAGCTTCTGGAATTCACCCCAGCGCTGTGATCGCCGATCGCGTGCAGCTTGGCGCTGGAGTGAGCATCGCCGCCCATGTCTGCATCGGCGACGACACGCGCATCGGATCCCGCACCGTCATTCACCCGGGCGTGGTGATCTATGGGGATGTGGAGATTGGAGACGGTTGCGAACTTCACGCCAATGCTGTTCTGCATCCCGGCAGCCGCGTCGGCGATCACTGTGTGGTCCATTCCAATGCCGTGGTCGGGTCTGAGGGCTTCGGCTTTGTGCCAACGGCCAAGGGATGGCGAAAGATGCCGCAAACGGGGCTGGTGGTGCTGGAAGACGGCGTTGAAGTGGGATGTGGCAGCACCATTGACCGACCTTCGGTCGGCGAGACACGCATCGGTGCCGGCACCAAGATCGACAACCTGGTGCAAATCGGACATGGCGTTGAAACCGGTCGTGGCTGTGCCCTGGCCTCCCAGGTGGGCATCGCCGGTGGTGCCCAGCTGGGGAACGGCGTGATCCTGGCCGGCCAGGTGGGGGTTGCCAACCGCGCCCGCATTGGCGACCGCGCCATCGCCAGCTCCAAGAGCGGCATCCATGGCGAAGTGGCTGCAGGAGAAGTGGTCAGCGGCTATCCAGCCATTCCCAATCGTCTCTGGCTGCGCTGTTCAGCAGCGTTCGCCAAACTTCCCGATCTGAATAAACAACTGCGGGAACTCAGGAGGGAGATCAGCGCCTTGAAGAGCGAGGCCCAACCGCCTCAGTAACCTCGCAGGCTGCACCTGCATTTCTGAGATTCCATGCGTCAGCATCGCGTCGTCCTCCTGCCTGGTGACGGCATCGGACCGGAAATCACAGCGGTGGCCCGCCGACTTCTGGATGCGGTGAGCCAGCGCCACGGATTCACCCTCAGCTTTGTGGAGCATCCGATGGGGGGTGCAGCGATTGATGCCACCGGGGAGCCACTTCCTGACAGCACACTGGCCGCCTGCCGCGCGGCAGACGCTGTGCTCCTGGCGGCCATTGGCAGCCCACGGTTTGACACTCTCCCCAGAGAGAAACGTCCGGAAAGCGGACTGCTGGCCCTGCGAGCGGGCATGGAACTGTTTGCCAATCTGCGGCCGGTAAAAATCGTTCCCGCCTTGATCGATGCCAGCACGCTGCGCCCGGAGGTGATCGAAGGCGTGGATCTGATGGTGGTGCGTGAATTGACCGGTGGGATCTACTTCGGACAGCCGAAAGGTCGGGTTGAAGCCGATGGGGAAGAGCGCGGTTTCAACACGATGACGTACGCGAGCTCCGAAGTGGATCGCATCGCCAAAGTGGCCTTTGACCTGGCCAAGGAACGACGGGGGCAGCTGTGTTCGGTTGACAAGGCCAATGTGCTGGATGTGAGCCAGTTGTGGCGTGATCGAGTCAACAGGATGGCCCCGCAATACAACGATGTGAACGTCAGCCATATGTATGTCGACAACGCGGCCATGCAGCTGGTGCGCGCTCCACGTCAGTTCGATGTTCTGCTCACAGGCAATCTCTTCGGCGACATCCTGAGCGACGAGGCGGCCATGCTCACGGGCTCCATCGGCATGTTGCCGTCTGCGTCCCTCGGCTCCGATGGTCCTGGATTGTTCGAACCGGTGCACGGCTCTGCCCCAGACATCGCGGGTCAAGACAAAGCCAACCCAATGGCCATGGTGCTGTCTGCAGCCATGATGCTGCGCATCGGCCTGAAGGAGGCCGAGGCAGCCACTGCCCTTGAACAGGCCGTCGACCAAGTGCTGGCCTCGGGCTTCCGGACCGGAGACCTGATGGCGGATGGATGCACCGCGCTTGGCTGCGCAGCCATGGGTGAAGCACTGGTGAAGGCTCTGGGCTCGTAACAGCCATTACAGACGCCGGCCCCACGCCAGGTGAAGCGGGCCGGCGACCTGGCAAACTCGCCTGGTTCCGTCTCTCTGCGTCGATGTCGAAACGCCATCCCGTTGTCGCCGTTACTGGTTCTTCCGGCGCCGGTACCAGCACCGTGAAACGGGCTTTCGAGCACATCTTCGCTCGAGAGAACATCACGCCCGCGGTGGTCGAAGGCGACAGCTACCACCGCTTCGAGCGGATGGCCATGAAAGAAGCCATGGCTGACGCTCTTGCCAAAGGTGAAAACTTCTCCCATTTCGGCCCCGAGGCGAACCTCTTCGACAAGCTCGAGGAGCTGTTCCGCATCTATGGCGAGACTGGTGGTGGGCAGAAACGTTATTACCTCCACAGCGTTGAAGAGGCTGCTGAGCACAACGCACGTTTGGGTGTGAATCTCGAGCCCGGCCAATTCACCCCTTGGGAAGAGATCCCCAGCGGCACCGATGTGCTGTTCTACGAAGGGCTGCATGGTGGTGTGAAGGGCGATGGCTACGACGTGGCGGCCCTCGCCGACTTGCTGGTTGGTGTGGTGCCCATCACCAACCTCGAATGGATTCAGAAGATCCATCGCGACAACGCTGAACGTGGCTACTCAGCGGAAGCGATCGTGGACACGATCCTGCGTCGCATGCCGGATTACATCAACCACATCTGCCCGCAGTTCAGTCAGACCGACATCAACTTCCAGCGGGTGCCCACGGTGGACACCTCCAATCCCTTCATCTGCAGGAACATCCCATCTCCTGACGAGAGCTTCGTGATCATCCACTTCCGCAAGGGAGCACGCGAAAAGTGGGGAATTGATTTCAACTATCTGCTGAGCATGATTCACGACTCCTTCATGTCCAGCCCCACCAGCATCGTTGTGAATGGCGGAAAGATGGGCTTCGCCATGGAACTGATCCTCACTCCGATTATTCACCGCATGATCGAAGAGAAAAACAAGTTGGCTTGATCAACAGGCCTGATCACAAACGGAAAACGGATCTATCGTGGGCTCATCTGATCAATCAGGTGGGCCTATTTCTTTGTCACCACCCTCCTTCGTGATTGCGGGAGCCGGCGGCAACGCCAGCCTTACCCCACGCTGGGATCGGGTGGATAGCCGCAAACTGATTGCACTGGCCCGAAAAATTTATTTTCAACATCTCAGTGAATCGGGCCACTCCATCGACCCCTGCGGCGTCGTGGTGAACATTCATCTCAGCGATGGCCGCGTGGTGTTTGAGGCACCAACCCTGCTTCCCGATGAACAGTTCATCAGTGCCGATCTGATCGGACGTCGCCTGAGGCGCCCCCGACAACTGAAGGACCGGCTGCGGGGAGCTGGCATGTGAACGCAACGCTTTTGCTGACCCTGCTTCTGGGCGGTGCCTGTGTGGGGAGCTTCATCAATGTGGTCGTCTGGCGTTTGCCCCGAGAGGAATCGGTGGTGTGGCCCGGCAGTCACTGCCCCCACTGCGGCCATAACGTTCGCTGGCACGACAATCTGCCGGTTCTGGGATGGATGATTCTGCGAGGACGCTGCCGCGATTGCCATCAGCCCATTGCCGTCCGTTACCCGCTAGTCGAGGCACTCACTGCGGGCGTCTGGCTGAGCGCCGGCTGGGCCATTGGCCTGGATGCACCCAGTGCAGGAGGACTCTCAGCGATCTTGAGCCTGGGCACCGGCGTGGTGCTGGCGAGCCTGCTGTTGCCTCTGGTGCTCATCGATATTGATCACCTCTGGCTGCCGGAACCGCTTTGCCGCACTGGCGTGATTCTCGGCTGGCTGGCCACGGCGTTGATGGTGGCGTCCACTGCACTGCCCACATCCACTCTGCTCCATCACCTGATCGCAGCAGCGGCAGGCTTGGTCATTCTTGAATCCCTGAGTGCCCTGGCTGAGCGCCTGGTTGGCCAACCGGCCCTGGGGCTTGGTGACGCCAAGCTTGCCGCAATGGCTGGGGCTTGGCTTGGCCTTGCAGGGCTTGGCATGGCCATGGGCATTGCCGTGATGACGGGCGCGCTGTTTGGCAGCATCGGGCGAATCAGCGGTCGCTTGAAGCCGAAACAGCCTTTTCCTTTTGGACCGTTCATCGCCTTAGGCATCTGGTTGGTCTGGCTGACGGGTCCTCAATGGTGGTGGCAACACTGGCTCAACTTTCTTCAGGTCTGACGACGTTCCAGTTCTGATTGCCAATCATCTGAACCAAGCCTTAGTTTTGTGCTGTTGGATACCACTTGTCGCAAGACCCGTAAGATGAAGTGAGGTTCTTGCCTTCCACTGGGCTGGATCGATCTTCCGACCATGAACAGGTGGACGCTGGCCAAGACCTCCTGCGAACACTGAGTTCGCAGTCCACGCGTGAGGAGTGAAAGGCCTTGAGTCTGTTCGACTGGTTCGCTGACCGCCGCAAAGGTCAGTCCGTGGTCAAGGTCA
>MDTA01161867.1_pt1 | contig 12428 bp, 10 predicted proteins | sample 811151 | NCBI WGS metagenome assembly MDTA01 (sample SAMN05326648, study PRJNA326480) | marine metagenome | isolation source: seawater | place: Indian Ocean: South | collected 2010
TAACAAAAATACAATCTATTGACTATTTTTTAAAAACCCATACTATCCCAATAAATCCCATTATGGAGGGTGATTTGAGAAAAAAAAAATTAAGAAAGTTTAAAACAAAATATGTTTCTGTCGAGTTACGAAAACAAATTAGACAAGAAAGGTCGGGTTTCAGTGCCCTCAACTTTTAGATCTCATTTAAATTCAATGGGTTATAACGGATTTGTGAGTTATCCCTCATTTAATCATTCAGCACTTGAAGGATGTTCTCAGGATAGAATCGAAAAATTATCAAACACAATTGACTCTCTTAATCCATTTGAAGAAAAAAGAGATTATTTCGCTACTTCTGTTTTGTCTGAAAGTGAGAGTTTACAATTTGATCCTGAAGGAAGAGTTTCAATATCTAAAAAACTTTTAAACCATGCAAAAATTAAAAATAGTATTTTATTTGTAGGTCTAGGTAAAACTTTTCAAATATGGGAACCAAAACTATTTTTAAAATTTCAAGCTTTTGCTAGAAAAAAAGCCTATCAAAATAGATCTAACTTAAAATGGGAAAATAAACAGAAAGGGGAGCTAAAATGAGTATAAATGTTGGAGGAGGCGAATTAAGGGAATTAAAACCTAGAATTCTTGTAATAGGTGTCGGTGGAGCAGGTGGTAACGCGGTAAACGCAATGATCGAAGCTGGAATGCAAGGTGTTGAATTTGTTGCCGTTAACACTGATGCACAAGATCTTAAAATGAGCAAAGCTGATGCAAAAATTCAAATAGGAATGAATTTAACTAAAGGACTTGGAGCTGGTGCAAAACATGATATTGGTCAAGCGGCAGCCGATGAGTCTATTAATGAAATCGCAAATTATATTCAAGGCAGCAATATGGTTTTTATTGCTTCAGGAATGGGAGGCGGTACAGGCACTGGGGCTTCACATGTTATAGCAAGAGTTGCTAGAGAGATGAACATTTTAACAGTAGGTGTTACAACTTTACCATTTGCTTACGAAGGTCCAAAAAGGATGAGAAGAGCGACAGTTGGATTAGAGGAGCTTAAAAAATTTTTAGATACAACAATTGTTGTACCAAATCAAAACTTATTTAAAATTGCAAATGAGTCAACTGGTTTTGAAGAATCTTTTAGTTTGTCTAACGATGTTTTGAAACATGGAGTTCAAAGTATAACTGACTTGATGGTAAGACCAGGTATGATCAACTTAGATTTTGCCGATGTCGAGACAGTAATGAGCTCAAGTGGTAAAGCAATGATGGGAACTGGAGAAGCAGAGGGTGAAAATAGAGCGATGGCTGCAACAGAATTAGCATTAAATAATCCTTTAATAGATGAATATACCTTACAAGGCGCAAAAGGATTATTGGTCAATATTACAGGAGGTAGCGATATAAAACTTTTTGAAGTTGATGCTGCAGTAAATAAAATTAGAGCTGAAGTTGACCCAGAGGCTGAATTAATATTTGGAGCAATAAAAGACGAAAATATGAACGGAAAAATCAGAGTTTCTATAGTTGCGACTTCTTTAAAAGGTTCAGCTACTCAAGATTCTAGACCTATCTTTAATGTAGTAAATGGTTCTAATAACAAAAGTTCAAGTTTTTCTGACAATCTATTTTCAAAATCAAATGTAGATCAAAATATCTTAAACTCAATTGATGGCGCAAATGCTTTGAAACTTGATGAGAGTTATGAAATAAAAAATACTGAACAACAAAATGCTTTAATCGATAGTTTTGAAAGCAATGAGGAGAACCAAATTGTTAAAGATTTATCACTTGATAATAATAGTTTAGATGAATTTTCTAACGGGGTATCTATAGAAAGCGCTTCTTATATGGAAAATAATAATAAAATTGAATTAAACGGAAAATCCTCTGAAAAAGACCCTATTAATGAGAATAGTTTAGAGGAACATACACCAAAACTTTTCTCGGAAGAAAAAATTGTTGAGGAAAATGAGTCTAAAGAGTCATTAAGAAATGATAATGACGCGGAACAATTATTCGATCAAGATACAAACGAAGACGAGGATTTCGAAATTCCCGCTTTCTTGCGAAGACAAAAGTTTTAATGAACAAAACTTATTTTAATGAAAACTCTTTCATCATCACTGGAATTTTCTCATTTTCCGGTGATGTTGAATGAAGTTATCAAAATTTCTTCACCTCAAAAAGGAGGATTGTACGTTGACTGTACTTTTGGAGGCGGAGGTTATTCTAAGGAGCTACTTAAGTACCCTAATACGAATGTCATAGGCATTGATAGAGACTCAAGTGCAGTTTCATTAGCTAAGCAACTTGAAAAAAAATTTAAAAAACGATTTAAATTCCACAAAATAAAGTTTAGCCAAATAGATACAATTTTAAACAATAGTGTAGACTCAATTATTTTTGATTTAGGCCTATCATCAATTCAACTTAATAATTTAAAAAGAGGTTTTTCATTTAAATCTAAAGAAAAACTAGACATGTCAATGGGCCTTACTAACACTTCTGCAGAGGATGTAATTAATAATTCTAGCGAAGTACAACTTAAATTAATTATTAAAATATTGGGTGAAGAACGAGATGCCGCAAAAATTGCGAAAAATATTGTTATTACTAGAACAAAAAAAAAAATTACAAGAACTGACGAGTTGGTAAAAATTATCGAGAAAAGTAAAAAAAATTTTTTTAAAAATAAGATTAATCCTTGTACCAAGACATTTCAAGCTCTGAGGATCTTTGTTAACAAAGAAATTACTGAACTAATAAATGGGATAATTAGCGCAACAAAACTTTTAAGGCCTGGTGGAAAAATATTAGTTATAAGTTTTCATTCAATAGAAGACAAAATTGTTAAATACTTTTTTACCAATTTTTCAAAAAATAAATCTAAACCATCAAGGTATTTACCTGAAAATGAAAATACTAAGTCTATGTTATTCGAAAAATATGTAAATAAAGTCATTAGACCAACAATAAATGAAATTAAAAAAAATAACCAATCTCGTTCGGCAAAATTAAGATTTGCAATTAGAAGCAGTAATAAATTTTATTTTCCGGATAACTTAGTAGATAAATATAAAAATTATCTTAAGTTAGAGGCTGCTAATGTTTAGGTTTAAAATTTTTATTTCAATAACGATTATCTCTGTTTTTTTAATTGGAACTTCTTTTATAAAAAATCAAACTAGAGATATTGAAAAAAAAATATATTCCATTAATAAAAAGATAAGCTTGAAAGAAAGAGATTATAATGAGTCCCAATTAGATTTTTTTTATTTAACTTCGCCTTTTATTATCGATAAAAAAATAGAACATTTAGACAATACAAAATACGTACCAATGACCTATTCAAAAATTTTTTTAAGCTTAAACGATTTTATAAATTTAGAAAAGAAATTTGCAATTAAAGATAAGCAAAATGAGAAAAAAATACAAAAAAAATAAATATACTAATCAAACAAGTTTTTATTTTGAAGATTATCTTGAGACTAGTAAAAAAAATAAAAATTTACAAAAAAACAATTTTTTTCAAGACAGAATTTATTTACTGTTTTTTTTGTTTTTTTCTTTGATTTTGACTTTTAGTATTAGAATAATTCATGTCTCATTGAATAAAATTGAAATAACAAATTTAGAGTCACAGAAATTTACTTTACATAGGAGGGATATCGTAGATAGAAATGGAGCATTAATTTCTAGAAATGTAAAGTTTTTCCACGCTGCAATAAATCCAAATTTTGTAAAAAATAAAAAAAATTTCTTAATTAAGCTTAAGTTAAATTTTCCAGAACTTCCGATTGAAAAAATTGAAAAACAGTTAAATAATGGAAAATATTTCTATTTAAAGAAAAGGATCAACCAATTAGAAAAAGAACTAATTTGGAGTTTAGGAGAAAAAGCAATTATCCTTGAACCTTTTCAATCAAGAATCTACACTCATTCTAATTTGTATAGTCATATAGTCGGTCAAGTCGACTATGATAATTACGGAATTTCAGGGGTAGAAAAGTTTTTTGATAAGGAACTTAAAAATAAACAATTAATTAATATTCCTCTCGAATTAACACTAGATACAGATATTCAATATTTAATTGATAAAGAGCTCAATAAAGCAGTATCGACTTTTAATGCTAATGGAGGAGGCGCTTTGCTTATGGATGTCACAAGTGGAGAAATATTGTCTCTTGTTTCATTACCAAACTTTGACATCAATTTGAGAAAAGATTTAAGTGATAAAAGGTATATTAATAAAATTACAAAAGGAGTTTATGAACTAGGATCAATATTTAAAACTTTTACGGTTGCTTTAGCTTTAGATAATGATCTTGTAAATTCAGATACATTAATTGAGAATATACCTCAATCAGTAAAATGTTCTAGATTTAAAATTTCCGATATAAAAGAATTTCCTAAAAATCTATCAGTCGAAGATATTTTGATTAGATCATCAAACGTAGGTACGTTATTACTCGCCAGAAAAGTAGGAGAGGAAAAATTTATAAGATTTTTAGAAAATACAAAATTACTTCAAAGCCCTGAACTACAATTAGAAGAAATTGGCAAACCTTTAAACTTCGATTGGAATAAATGTAAATTAGAAACGGTCTCATTTGGTCACGGTATTACAACAACACCACTTCAAGCATCAACAGTTTATGCCGCATTATCTAATGGAGGTGAAATGGTTAAACCGAGTTTAATAAAAAGTAAAAGAAAAACAGAAATTAAAAAAATAATTTCTAACAAAACTAGCATAACAATTAATCAAATCCTCAGAAAAGTTGTTACAGATCAACATGGAACTGCAAGCCTAGCAGATATCCACGGTTATTACGTTGGAGGAAAGACTGGAACTTCTCAAAACTATCAAAATAACAATGAAAATTTAAATACATTCATATCTATTTTTCCATCGCAAAAACCAAAATATGTTTTACTAGTAATGCTTGAAAACCCTCAGGTAGCAAAAAATCTAATATATGATTACAGAGGAGTAAAGATAACTGGTACGAGAAATGAGGCAGGATGGAATTCAGTATATGTAGCTGGCAAAATTATAAAAAAAATTGGACCAATTTTAGCCATAAAAACTAAAGATTTTAATACTCAATATGCTGTTGAAAAATTTAATTAAAAATCTCTCACCAGAAAAAAAAAAAATTAGAATACGTGGATTGCATTACAATAGTAAAAAAATTAAAAAAGGATTTATTTTTTTCGCTATCAAAGGAAACAAAATCAATGGAGAAAAATTCATAAATGAGGCTGTAAAAAAAGGAGCCTCAGTTGTGGTATGTTCACATAATTGTAGATATAAAAATAAAAATACTTATGTAATAAAAACGTACGATGTAAGAAATTATTTAAGTAAAATTTCTTCAAAATTTTATAATTATAAACCAAAGAATATTATAGCAGTAACTGGTACGAATGGGAAAACTTCTGTAGCAGATTTATTTTATCAAATTTTAAGATTAAATAATGTTCCTGTTGCTTCAATAGGTACACTCGGTATTAAATACAATGGTAAAAAAGAAAAATCTGATCTAACTTCACCTAGTGCCATTGAATTGCATCGTGTCTTAGAAAAAATTAAAAAAAAAGGAATAGATAATGTGATAATAGAAACTTCGAGTCATGGGATACATCAAAAAAGAGTCAATCACATTAATTTTAAAGCGGGTATATTTACAAATTTCAGTCAAGATCATTTGGATTATCATAAAACGATGAGATCATATTTAAATATTAAATTAAAATTATTTAAGGATATTATCTCTCCAAAAAAAACATTAATTTCTGACAAATCAATTAAAGAATTTCAAATTTTAGAAAAGATATCAAAAAAAAAACAATTCAGACTGATAGAAATAAACTTAATTAAGAAGAAATTATCAAAGATTAAAGATTTAGGATTTAACGAATTTCAACTCAAAAATCTTTCAATGGCTTTTGCTGCTGCAAAGATATGTAAATTAAAAGAGAAGAGAATATTGGCCTCAATAACTAAGATTAAAGACGTTGACGGAAGATTACAATTAGTAAAAACTTTTTCAAATAATATTAAAACTTATGTTGATTTTGCACATACACCAGATGCATTAAAAAAATCAATCATAGCCTTAAAAAAATTTCATGGTGACAATATTTCTTTAGTTTTCGGGTGTGGCGGGGAAAGAGATCAAAAAAAAAGACCTTTAATGGCTAAGATTGCTAGCTCAAATTGCAAAAAAATTTATATTACTGATGACAATCCAAGAAATGAAAAACCAGAAAAAATAAGAAAAGAAATCTTAAAGAATATCAAAAATATTAATTGTTTTAATATCGGAGATAGGTCTAAAGCAATAGAATTGGCTATTAATAATGCTGAACCTAATGAAGTAATTTTAATTGCTGGAAAAGGTCATGAGACACAACAAATTTATAAAAAAAAAATACTTTATAGATCAGATAAAGAAATTATTTTTAGAATTAAATTGAAAGCAAAAAAACTTTCAAATAGTGATTTAAATTTTTTACAAAATAAAAAAATAATAAGTGAAATAAAAAAAGGTTTAAAAGTAGAAAATTTTCATGGAATCTCAATTGACACTAGATCTTTGAAAAAAAATAATCTTTTCTTAACAATTAAAGGTAAAAATAATGATGGATCTATATTTATTCCTCAAGCTTTAAAAAAGGGAGCAAAATATATAGTTTCGTCAAAAAATATCAGGAAATATAAAAATAAAACAATTAAAGTAAATGACGAAAAAAATTTTTTAAAAAATTTTGCTTCGAAGAAAAGAAAGTATACAAAGGCGAAAATATTTGCAATTACAGGAAGTTCTGGAAAGACATCTTTAAAAAACATTTTAAAAGATTTACTGCAAAATTTTGGTGAAACTTTAAGTTCTCCAAAATCATTTAATAATCAACTTGGAGTACCTATAAGTCTTTCACAATTACAAATTAAACATAAGTTTGGTATTTTTGAAATAGGCATGAGTAAAGCGGGTGAAATTAACAAACTGTCGAAGCTCGTAAGTCCAGAGATAGGTGTAATTACAAACATTGGTGAGGCACATATAGAAAATTTTAAAAATGTTAGAGGAATAGCTGATTCTAAAAGTGAACTTATAGATAATATAAAAAAAGGAGGAACAATTATTTTAAATTATGATGATAAATATTTTAGTTATTTAGCTAAAAAAGCTAGGCTTAAAAAATTAAAAATAGTTTCTTTTGGATTAAATAAAAAAGCTGATATTTCCCCAATTTCTCAAAATAAGAATAAAAATAAAACCTTTTTGAAAATTAAAGTAATTGATGAAATTTTGAAATTTGATGTTAAAAGTATAAATATTTACAATGTTTTATCGTCTCTTGCATTGCTTAAAAGTTTAAATTTAGATTTAAGTAAAATAACTAATTATTTCAAATACTATATTCCCACATAGGGCAGAGGAAAAATCCATAATATAAAAAGATATTGCAAAACTTTTAAATTAATTGATGAAAGTTATAACGCAAATCCACTTTCTGTAAAAAATGCAATAAATAACTTTAATTCAATCAAAAAACGAAAATTTAAAAAATATTTGTTACTCGGAGATATGCTTGAATTAGGTGATAAATCTGATTTACTTCACAAAGATTTATCAAAAGTTATTAACAATTCTGATATTGATAAAGTGTTCATTAAGGGTAGTAAAACTCTAACTACTTACATGAATATTAATAAAAAAAAGCGTGGAAATATTTTTCAGCAAGAGGAAGATGTGGATTTTACTTTTAATAATATTATAGCTAATAATGACTATTTAATGATTAAAGGATCTAACGCAACCGGTTTGAATAATTTAAGCAAAAGGATGATAAGAGGCTATTAATGTTATTTCACTTTTTTACTTCTTTAGTTGATTATTATTCTTTTTTTAATGTTTTCAAGTATTTGACTTTTAGAACAGGCCTATCTGTGATGACATCGTTGATTATTGTTTTTGTAATTGGTGGTCCTTTAATTAAAGTTTTTTCTGAAAAGATGATCACAGGACCTATAAGACAAGACGGACCTATAGATCATATTGTTAAAAAATCTGGCACTCCAACGATGGGAGGAGTAATTATAATTATTGGCATAATTTTTAGTACTTTGCTTTGGGCTGATCTAAAAAATATATACGTTTGGACATTAATATTCGTATCGCTAAGTCTAGGAGGCCTAGGATTTTTGGATGATATGCTTAAGATTAAATTTAAAAATTCAAGCGGGCTTAAGTCGAGATATAAATTTACTGGACAATTAATTATTGGTCTATTAGCTTTATTTATCTTAATTAAATTTTCCAATCACGAATACTTATATAATCTTTACTTTCCCTTTTTTAAAAATTTAATTATACAAATGGGAGTATTTTTTATTCCTTTCGCACTATTTGTTTTAATTGGTTCTTCAAATGCCGTAAATTTAACAGATGGACTTGATGGTTTAGCAACTGTACCAGTAATGTTAGTTGCCCTATCTTTTACTTTAATTTCGTATGTTGTTGGTAATACTATATTTTCTGAATATCTACAAATTCAGTACATACCTAACGTAGGTGAACTTTCAATTTTTTGCGGGTCAATTGTTGGTTCTTGTTTAGGATTTCTTTGGTACAACGCACCTCCTGCAAAAATTTTTATGGGTGACACAGGTTCGCTCTCTTTAGGTGGATCACTAGCTGCAATTGCAATTATAGTAAAGCATGAAATTGTTTTAGCAATAGTTGGAGGATTATTTGTTTTAGAAACTGTTTCAGTAATTATACAAGTAATATCATTCAAATTAACCGGAAGAAGAATTTTTAAGATGGCTCCTATTCACCATCATTTTGAAAAAAAAGGCTGGGCAGAGTCGACAATTGTAATCCGTTTTTGGATCATAGCTATTATTTTAGCCTTAGTTGGATTAGCAACTTTAAAACTAAGGTAGTGGATGCTTCATCTAAAAAAAATTAAAAAACTATCTTTTTTAATTTATGGGTTAGGCCTGACAGGTAAATCAGTAGTTAAGTTTTTCGATACCAATGATATTAAAGAATATCAAGTTTGGGATGAAAAAGATAAAAATTTTCTTAAAAATAAAAGACCAATCAATTTACAGAAAACTCTAAAAAAAGTTGATTATATCATTTTAAGCCCTGGGGTAAGTTTAAAAAAACCAAAAAATAAAAATCTAATTAAACACAAAAAAAAAATCATCACTGATCTTGATTTAATCTTTTTATCAAAACCAAACTTTAAAAGCGCTGTAATTACTGGAACTAACGGAAAATCTACAACATGCAAGATATTAGCACATGTCCTCAAAGAGAACGGATATAAAGTTTTACTTGGTGGAAATATTGGAACACCGATACTTGATTTAAAAATAGATAAGAATATTTTCTTAATTATTGAAGCTTCATCTTTTCAATTATCTCATTCAAAATTTATTTCCCCAGATTTTGCTTTCATTTTGAATATTACAAATGATCATCTTGATTGGCACGGGAATATGAAAGATTACATAAATTCAAAATTTAAGATTTTCAAACTTCAGAAAAGAAATCAATATTCTATTTTAAATAGTAAATTAAAGTTCGAATTTAAAAAAAGGAAACTAAAAGGAAAGTTAATTATTCCTAGTAATAAGAATTATAAAAAAATTAAACCAAAAGTTCAAAATATTTATCTCCGGTCAAATATTAATGATGAAAATATGTCAAATGTATTTTCTTTTACAAAATTAATTGGTTTAAGTGAAAAATCTTTTTTAAAATCTTTGAAAACTTTTAAAGGATTGCCTCATCGATATGAATTATTTCTTAAAAAGAAAAATTGTGTTTTTATAAATGACTCAAAAGGAACCTCATTTCACGCAACAAAATTTGCATTGAAAAATTCAAAAAACACCTTTTGGATAGTTGGTGGATTGCCAAAAAAAAATGACAAAATAAATTTAAAAAATCTTAAAAAAAATATCATCAAGTCATATATTTTTGGAAAGAACATAAAATTTTTTAAAAAACAAATTCAGAATCAAACAAGTTTCAAAGTTTCAAGGACTCTTAGAGGTTCCATAATACAAGTGCTTAAAGATATTAGGTTATTTCGAAAAACAAATAACACTATATTATTTAGTCCTGCTTCAGCGTCTTTTGATCAATTCACTAATTTTGAAAAAAGAGGAGAAAAATTTAAAGAACTGACTAAATATTATGCAAGAAAATTTATTTAAATTGAAAATCTTAAATTATTGGAGAAATGTAGATAAAAAAATTTTTCTTTGTTTTTTAGTTTTGTTTTCTTTAGGTTTATTTTTTTCATTTTCATCAACATCTTCATTAGCTGGGGAAAGGTTAAATAAAGATTACTATTTCTTTTTTACTAAACATTTAATATTCACGTTTTTTGCGGTAATAATAATGATTTTAATTTCATTTATTGAAACATCTTTACTGAAAAATTTTGTAGCACCACTATTCATCGTTTCTTTCGTTCTTTTAGCTTTAGTTCCATTTATTGGTATTGAAGTAAAAGGAGCTAAAAGATGGTTAGACTTTTATTTTTTTAGGCTTCAACCTATTGAAATTTTAAAACCTTTTTTTATTCTTGTTACAGTAAAATTACTTACCCTTGAGAAATTTCAAAATTCTCACATAAAATATCTCTCTAGTTTTTTATTACTTTCTTCTGTTATTATTCTTCTGATAGGGCAACCAGATCTTGGCCAAACAATATTATTAGTTGGCACTTGGACAGCTACAGTTTTTATTTCTGGCATAAGTTTATTTTATGTCATATGTTTTTTTTTAATTTTCTTATTATCTATAATCTCAATAATATTTGTTATGCCTGAAAAGTTTGGTTATATTACGAGCCGCTTATCGACATTTATAGACCCATCAAAAGGAGATATATTTCAATCAACTTCAGCTTTAGATGCTATAAAATTAGGAGGTCTCAAAGGGCAAGGCATGGGAGAGGGAATTTTAAAAGATAGTGTACCAGAGGCACATACAGATTATATAATTGCTATAATTTCTGAAGAATACGGATCAATAATTTCAATCATTATAATTTTAGTTTTTTTATACATCTCATTTAGAATAATTAAGAATTGTGTAAATCAAGAAGATCAAATAATTAAATTTTCTTTGTGTGGTTTAGCAACATTACTAATTTTTCAAACATTTATACATGTTGGTGTTAATACAAGTTTGCTTCCAACAACTGGAATGACTTTACCCTTCTTAAGTTATGGCGGGTCATCCTTAATTGGAAGTGCAATACTTGCAGGCATCATTTTGAATTATACAAAAAATAAAACATATCTGTATGAATAAAAAAATTTCAGCTATTATTGCTATGGGAGGCACCGGTGGCCATGTTTTTCCTGGTTGCAACTTGGCCAAATATTTAGTGGAAAAAAATTATGAAGTAAAACTTACTACAGATAAAAGGGGGAGAAAATATTTAAAAGAATTTGAAAATTTTAATATAATTGAATTACCCTCTTCACAAATAACTTCAAAAAATATTTTTACGATTTTACTCTCGTCTATTGTAACTTTTTATGGATTAATTAGATCTTTATTTTTTTTAATTTTTAATAGGCCTTACGTTGTATTTGGAATGGGAGGTTACGCATCATTTCCTATATGTTTAGCTGCAAGAATTTTAAATATTAAATTAGTAATTTACGAAAATAATTTTATAATTGGAAAAGCTAATAAGTATTTACTTCCTTTTGCAAACATAATTTTAGTTTCTAACAAGAATCTTGAAGGTATTTCAGATAAGTTTAAATACAAAGTTTTTGAAATCGGTAATATAATTAAAAAGGAAATAATTGAGTTTTCTAAAATTTATTCAAATAAAGCTGAAAAAAATAGACTTAATATACTTGTCCTTGGAGGTAGCCAAGCTGCAAAAATCTTTGCAGAAAAACTTCCTAAAATATTTTTTGAATGCTATAAAAAAGGAATTTCCATTAAAATTTATCAACATTGTTTGCAGAAACAAAATCAAATTCTAGAGTCTTTCTATAAAATTCACAAAATACCTTTTGAAACTTTTAACTTTAGTAATAATCTTATTAAATATTTTTCACAGGTTAATTTAGCTATAACTAGATCAGGATCATCAATGTTAGCAGAACTTACAAATGCAAATATTCCTTTTATATCTGTTCCACTACCATCATCTTCTGATAATCATCAATTGAAAAATGCTCTTTATTATAAGACAAAAAAATATTCTTTTTTAATAGAAGAAAAAGATTTGGACAATAAATTACCTAATCTATTAAAAGATATTTACAATAATAGCTCAATATTAAATAACATTATACAAAATCAAAGACAACATTCTGACAAAAATGTCTATCAAAATATAGATATAGCATTAGATAAAATTATTAATGAAAA
>MDTA01123909.1_pt1 | contig 12426 bp, 8 predicted proteins | sample 811151 | NCBI WGS metagenome assembly MDTA01 (sample SAMN05326648, study PRJNA326480) | marine metagenome | isolation source: seawater | place: Indian Ocean: South | collected 2010
CCCTTTTTGCAAAGTCTATGACTCGACTATACTCGCAACCAATCAAGGATCAGTACGTAGAGGGGCTGCATCCGTTAATATTAATATCGAACACCCTGATTTCTATGACTGGTTGGAAATTAGAGAACCTAAAGGGGACGTCAATAGGCAATCTCTTAACTTACATCAGTGTGCTGTCGTTGGTGATAAGTTTATGCGAAAACTCGAAGCAGGAGATTCAGACGCAAGACAAAGATGGGGAAAACTTCTCCAAAAACGTAAAGCTACTGGTGAGCCGTATATCCTCTTTAAAGGAAATACAAACAAAGCTAACCCAGATGCTTATAAATCGAACAGCTTAAAAGTTTATATGACTAATATTTGCAGTGAAATAGTATTGCATACAGATGAGTCACACAGTTTTGTTTGCTGTTTGTCTTCAGTTAATTTAGATAAATATGATGAATGGAAAAATTCTAATTTAATTTATGACGCAACATGGTTTTTAGATGGTGTATTAGAAGAGTTTATACAGCGAGCTAAAAATATGAAAGGATTTGATAATTCGGTAAGATCAGCAGTAAAGGGAAGAGCGTTAGGATTAGGAGTTTTAGGATGGCATAGTTTGTTACAAAAAAATGGAATTGCTTTTGAAGGGCTATTGGCACAATTTAAAACTAGAGAAATATTTTCTAAGATTAAAATAGAGACAGAAAGAGCTTCTAGGGCTCTTGCGGAGACCTATGGTGAACCTTTATGGTGTGTAGGTACTGGAATGCGAAATACCCATTTAAGAGCGATAGCGCCTACCGTATCAAATAGTAAATTAGCTGGAAATGTATCACCTGGAATTGAACCTTGGGCCGCAAATGTTTTTACTGACCAATCAGCTAAAGGAACTTTTATTAGAAAAAATAAAGAGTTACAAAAAGTTTTAAGAAAACTTAAATTAGATAATAAAAATATATGGGATAAAATTTTAAAAGATGAAGGATCGGTTCAAGATTTAAAAGAATTAGACGGTTATTATTACGATCATTTAGGAAGATTAACTCAAGAAGCAGAAAATCATGAACCTGTTAAAAATGTTTTTAAAACATTTAAAGAAATAAATCAATTAGAATTAATAAATCAAGCCGGAATTAGAACTGATTATATAGATCAATCAGTAAGTTTAAATTTAGCTTTTCCATCTGAAGCAACACCAAGGTGGATTAATCAAGTGCATATTGAGGCTTGGAAAAGAGGAATTAAAACTCTATATTATATGCGAACCGAATCTGTATTAAGAGGAGATATAGCAGCTAATGCAATGGATCCAGACTGTTTAAGCTGTGATGGATAACATAAAAATAAATTAAATAAAGGGATACTACTTAATTGTAATATCCCTTTTTTTATTCTACGTGCTTTGCACTTAATACACATAATCCTCCTAGGATTATTAATACTAGTACATATAATAAAAATTCCATTAGTTTATTTTAATTTTTCTAAATTTGAGAAGATACAAAGGGATACCTAATGTAATCCCTTTTATATCTCCTTACAGGAACTTTGGGGTGTGGAGCCCATTTTATCGTGTTCCTTTTATTAATAAGTCCACATAACATCAGGATCTTTATCGGGATCCATATCTACATGTATAAAAGTATTACCTATACCTATTCTAGTAAATCCTACATCTAATAAACAATTTATAAGATCATACCTATCTCTTGAGTTAATACAATGAATATCAACTGCTAAGCCTTTAAGATGGGAGGAATTTTTTTTCCCTCCAACCTTTTTATTATGTTCTTTAGTACGATAACCGCTGTTTATATGAATAGCTCTATCAAATTTCCTTCTTACTAAATCTATTTTATCTAACATTTCTTGTTTCATATTTCTTCCACTGCCCATTTCATCAGGGGAATCAAACTCAGTAATATTAAAATATTGCATTATCTGTATTTTTTAAACATTAGTTTATAAAGCAATGCATTCCATGCCGCTTGTAATTTATCTATAAATTTTTTCATATTATTTTCCTTTACACTTACAATTATTATCGCCACATGTGCATTGTTTTGTTTTACTATACATAGTATCAAATGCATTTGCGCCGAGTAATGTTAATTGATCAATCATATTAGTTTGAATCTTAATTAACATTTTTTCAAGCTCATCTTTTTGAGTAACAAGATGATCTACTTTAGAATTTAATCCTTCATTTGTTTTTTTAAGTTCATTTACTTCATCTGGATTACGACCGATTACAGTCATAATTACAACAGATAAAGAACCTACAATCATACCAATGATTGAAACAACTACGTCTTTGTTCATATTAGGAATTTCATTATATGATAAAAATATAAGAATTCCTACAACAAACAAGAATATACCAATAGCACCAATATAGTGCCTAATTTCTTTAGCTACGCCGTTTACTATTTTCATATATTATTTATTTAGTTTTAATATAAAACATCTGCTTTTTCTACTTTTTCTTTAATTTTAGTAGATTTAGATTTTTTAACTCCTAATTCCCAATCTGACCATCCAGCAAGCATTGCTATTCTAGCCCATGCTTCATAATCAGAACTACTGGCTTTTCTTATATTATCAATTTTTTTGAAAGCTCTATCTAAAGGAATATTAGTAGTAGCAGCTATTACTTGACCCGCTGCTAAATAAGCCGGATTATCTAATGAAAATCCTTTTTCCATCATTTCTTTTTTATTCCAAGAGTACGATCTTCCTGCAGCTCTTAATTTACTTAATTTAGATGAAATCGGAGGGGATAATTGAGCTATTTCTTTAGTTAATACATCTTGGAATTTAGGTGACTTTTTCTCACTTTCTTTAGTTAATTTAAGTGCTGTATTTTTTAAAACAGAAAATATAGCTCCTCCAACACCAGCTCCTCTTAATATACTATCAGCCATAGAATTAACTATACTTACATATTTTTCTTGCCTTTTTTCGGTATCCTCTTCATCCTCTCCAAACCCTATTGCAAATAAGGCTTGCTGCATTGAATTAAATAATATATTTTGTGCAAATCCATAATAAAATATCTTAGATATATTAGTCATAACATCTCCTCGCCTATTTTTAAGATCACTAGCAGCTTTTTTAATTAATCTAGTGTATTGCATAGGGGTATTAGCAAAAGCTAATATAATACGTCCTAATGGCCCGGCTTGTTGTTGACTAATTCTATCAGGCCTACTTGATTGTTGAGATTCTTCGGCTATTTCTCTAAAATCTATAAAAGCTTGTTTTTCTGCTTCAACTTTAGACATACCTTCTTTTACATATTTTTTTGTTCTATTTCTATAAAAAGTAGAACCTCCAGAAGCAATAGCAAAACTATCAGCTATTTGAGTAGGTAAAAATCCAAGTCTTAGCATTTCACTTATAACTCCTCTTACTCCACCTTTTTTTGCCATATCCGCTATATCAGCTTCATTTACATTTAATCTCAAACCATTTCTTCTATCTACTAAAAAGTCACTATTAAATAACATTTTAAAATCTTTCCAAAATTGTGGTTGATTTGCAAATGCTGCGCCTGCCGCAAAAATATTATTATCTTTAAAATTTACAAAATTAACGGCAGATATAGTTTGAAGAACAGCAGACCTTGTATTAAAAAACATTATAGCTCCAATAGAATTAGTTAGCCAGTCTGTCACCCTACCTGTTAATGAATCGGAAGTAAATTCTCTATTTCTTCCAGTTTTCATACGTTTTAACATACTTTCTAAAGCTGTTCTATATCCTTTCCCATACGCTGCTTCAAGTTTATTTAAATTTGCTTTAGAAAATATTTCATCTACATTATATTGCCATTGCTCTAAGTACTTGGCTCTTTTAATTGTATTAATTCCATCTATTAAATCTGTAGTAATATTACCAGCTAACCACCCTACTTTAGGAGCTGGATATTGATCTCCTTTTTGTAATGCTATTAGTTGTTCAGCAAATGTAACTAATTCAGATTTGCTTTCTACAAATTTTGTAAGTTCATTTAAATCCGTTTTAGACATACCTTCTGGTGACATTCCCTGTTTATTCCAAATATAAGTTCTTATTGCTTGCTCTTGAGTAAATGGTTCACCGGGTAATTTTTTCTTTAAGTTTTTAGGCACAATTTTTAATTCTTTTTTCAAAGCTTTAAAATCATTCATTAATGCTATTCTATCTCTTGAAATATTATCCATTGCTCTAGCAAAGGGATCTAATAAATTCTTTTTATACCAAGCCATTTGTTCATCTCCAACTTTTCCTTTCCCTAAAGTTTTATATAATAATCCTACAAAATCTTCAGCAGATGGTGGTACAAAAAAGTTAAATCTTCCTTTGTTTGCGCCAACTACTTGAGCTTTAACATCAGAATAAACTTTTTCAGCTGCAATACCGGTCTTATTTTCTAATATTTTATTAAAATCATCATTTAAATTTTGAGATTTACTAAATTTCATTTGAGCTTTTGTTTGCTCTTTATCTAATTTACTCATCTCCTCTAAAACTGCTAAATTATTAAATTCCCCAGCTAATTTATATTTAGGAGGTAATATTTTATTATTCATTTTAGAGGCATTTAATTTAGATTTTTGTAAATTTAATGTAGTTAAATCGCCCTTAGAATCTCGAAGTTGGAAAATATTTTCTCCACTTGCAAGCCATTTCATTTTTAATACATCTATGCCTCCTTCAATTTCAGCTACTTTTGGATTTAAATATCGTTGCCACCAATGATCTTTAAATATATCCCAAGCTTTACCATTTTGTAAAGGCATTAAATCTTTATAACCAGCCTTAGTAATTTTATCATCAGTACTTTTGTTTAAAGCAATTACTTTATAATTAGCTTTTAATATTTTTTTAGCTTGATTAAATTCTTTTTTATTAAGTTTTAATGCACTATCAAATAAAAAATTATATGCAAAAACATTTTGTACAGCATGCTCCCATAATCCTTTTCCTTTTCCTTCTTCAATAGCCACTATTTCTCCTCCTAGTCGTTGAGGGTGGGCTGGTTCATTTGTAGAAGCCTCTAACATATAATATATACCTAATTTTTGGCCTTTATATTGAGGATCATTTAAAAAGTCATATATAGAATCCCAAAAATCATCAAACATTTTTTCAGTTCTATCATTATATGCTTTTATAGTTTTAGGAGTAGCTGTTTTAGAAATTTCTTCTAAAGTATTCCCAAAAGCTTGGCGTTGTGTAGTTTTAGCATATATTTTATTAGATCCATATTTAATAAGCTTAAGTATTCTTCGCGCATATTCAAGATTTTCTTTAGATCCATATCGTCCAGAATCTAACATTTGCATACTTTGATTTAAAAGACCTTCTTTATAATATTTAGAAGTTACAAAAGCATTTATACTTTCTTGTACTTTATCAATATTATCTTTAGTTTTAATATTATAAAATGGTTCTTTTAATAACTTAGCAGCGTTTTTTGTCGAAGTTATACTAAATTTTAATCCAGGAATTCTATTTATTTTTTCAGCTATTTTAACATCATCTACTTTAGTTACTTTTTGGTCTTGAAGTTTTGCTACGGCTTCACGCTTGGCTTTTACTTTAGGCTCTTTTATAACTTCCATTGTAGCATCTAATGCCATAATTTCTCCCAGTGTTTCAGCTAAAGCATCTTTACGCGTACCTTTGGTAGATGTGCCTACATCTGGGCCTAAAAAGTAATCTACAAATTCTTGTTTATCAATAGATCTTTTCTTAAATATTTTTTTACCTTCCGCAGTTTTTTCTCTTTGCCCTGTATCTTCAACAAATTGTCTAAATCTTTTATTTAAAATATCTTGAGGTAAAGCTTTGTAAATAGATTCAAAATTATCTTCTAAAAATTTTTTATAATTTTCTCTAGTACCTAATAATTCTGCTATAGGTGTTTTAAGTTCTGTTCTATAAGCTTTTTGCAGTGCTTGCTTAAATTCTTTAGATTCTATTTCTGGTAATTTAGTTCCAAATGTTTTTCTAACAGCTTGCTTAACTTTATTAATTAAATCTTTATCTATTTTAAGATCTCTTCTTAATTGTGATCTAATAGATTTTTCTTGAGCAGGTGTTGGGGAATCTTCAACTAATGTAGAAACTATTCCAGGTTTTTCTTCTAAAGAAGTTTCCTGTGATTCTTTGTATAAATCTTTTTTTGCATCAAGTTTGCCAAATTTAGTATTAGCAAAAATAAACTCTCCAAAACTTTCGGCGCCAACTTTATCTCCTGTTTTTCTTTTAGCTGCAGGATTAAAATTGAACATACGCATTCTTAGGTTATCTAATATTTTATCTCCTTCTTTTTGGCTACTTTGATTTTGTCTTACATAATTATTAATAACCCCATTAGGATCTAAAGCTTTAGCTAGTTCTAGAGCATTTTTTTCCACTCTTATAAAATTATCAAATTCTTTTTTAGTTTTAATATTAGCTGGAACTAATTGGTTTATTGCATTTAATGCATTAGTTTTAGAAAATTTTATTGGTCCTTTCGTTTGTTTTGTTTGAGTTGCAGCTAAAATATCTTTACTTAGTTTCCCCTCTTTCATGCTTTTACTATATTCTCGCATAAAATTATAAACGTCTTTTCCAGTATCAAATTTAATCTTACTAAAGCCTACTGCTCTAAGAATAGGTGTTATAACATCCATAAGCTTAGTAAATAAGTTTTCATTGTATGTTATTTCTCCTAGTGCAATTGCATCAGAAAATTGAGTTATAAATTCATCTGGATTATTTTTTAGATAATCAGCATCATAATTATTTAGTCTTTTATTTATTAAATCAATTTGCTTTGGAGACATTTGAGCCTTAAATTGATCTATTATTTTGTTATCAATTTTTGCAGCATTAGCTAATATACCATGTAAAAGTTCATGACTTCCTACCGTTACATTTCTTACTTTAGCGGCTACGACTTTATCAATATATATTTTATTTGTTTGAGGATCATATGCACCTGCATCGCTTTGCTTTTTGCCTTTTTCATCAACAAAAACTTTATCTATAATTTTTTGATCTTCAGGCCTTGTAGTTGTGTCTAAAATTTGTACTTCAATACCGAGTTTTTTAGCAGCCTCTTTAGTAAATTTAAGATCTTTATCTAATACTAATGAAACTAATTCTTCATTTAATCTATCTCTTTCTTCTATTTGAGGAGTACTAAGTGCTTTATTATCAACTTGTTTTATACTTTTATCTAAAACATCAAGTCGGCTTAATTTTTCAACTGCTTCTACTTTTTGTTGATCATTTAAATTTAAATTTTTTATTCTATTAGTACTTCCTTGAAGGTATTTAAAATTTTTTTTAATGGCATCTCCTTCAGTGGTAGTCATAGTACCATTTTTAACTTTTTTATTTATATCAAAATTTAAAAAAGATTCAGTAAAAGAATTTTCACTTAATTTTATTAATCCCGTATCTACATTTGTGTTTTTATAAGCATCAATTAAATTAGTATAGTTAGATTCATTTAATTGGTTATTTATACTTCGCGCCCCTGCAATATTTTTTATTACATTTAATCCTGAAACTGGACCGGAAACACCTCCTCCGGTTGTAGCACCTATTATAAAAGTATCTACTAATTCTAAAAAATAATTATCCCAAGCTTTTTCATTACCTAATATTATACTGTCAGCAGCATTATTAATAGTAAGAGTTCCTGATTCCGATAATCCTTCTAAGCCAGCACGTTCAGCTAATTTAACCCCAATTTCTTTAGTACTTCGTTTAATAACTTCATCACTTTTGCCTATTAATTCATTAAATACCCCTTTACCTATTCTTTTAGTTACAACTTCTAACATAGCTTCCGATGCTCCAATTACTGCAGAATACCCTAGTAAATGACCATCTAAAGTTTCCCCTTTTTTTAAAGATTCTTGCATCGCTCCGGCTGATTCCTGGGCCCAAATCATAGGGATACCTACATAAGGTACCATTGCTTCAATTAAATAAGGTAATGATCCAACAGCAGATGATGTAGCTCTAGCTGCTGCTTCTCCAATATTACCTTTCATAATTGCTTGCCCAATAGTATCATCAAAAACTGTTAATTTATTATTAAGCTCTTCTGCTTCTTCCATAGCAACTTCATAATTGTCATATCCTTTTTGAGCTAAGCCTGAAATAATACCGCCCATTGAGCTTCTAGATGCTACTTCTCCAATTTGATTAGCAATAAAATTTTTTTCTCCTGTAGTTAAATTATCAAATTCATTCCACCTTTCTATATGCTCTTGAGCAGATTTACCCACATTTTCACGATCAAAATGTAAATCAAACCCTACTTCAGCTTTATCTATTTCTCTAGCTATAGCTATCATAGCAAGGTTAAACATTGAAGGTATAGATTGAATTTTACCACTTATTGATTTACCTGTACTTTTAAGAAGATTCCACGTATCCTTCCTCCAATCAAACTCTTCCCAATCTTTATCACTACCTATACTTTCAAGAGTATCTCCTTCTCCTTCTTGATCAAATAATTCTTCCGATTCAGTATCATCACTAAAAAGAGCTGATCCTACAGTTTTTGCTCCTAATTCAAGCGCCGATGGAGTATCTTCAGAATCTATAACTTCTTGAGTTAATTCAGCTTCTTCTTTTTTATTTTCATCAATTTGTAAACTTTGATCAGTTTGAGTTAGCCCATATTTTGATACATAGTCATCAAATGAAATTTGAAGCTCATCAGCCCATTCTTGAATTTCTTCTTCAGTATAAGTAATACCATTTAATTCCCACATATTAAATAATTTTATTACTGTTCATGAGGTGGTACAGTGGCACCAAATGGCCCACTAGTTTTATTTGGAGGCGAAGCAAACTTATCTTTAAGCTCTGTTACTTTATTTTTTAATTTTTCTTTTACTTTGTTCCTTCCTCCTTCATAGCCTTCTAATAAACTTTCGAAATCTAATACTAATTGATCCAATATAATGTCCCTATTAGTAGGTGTTAAATCGCTACCATAAATACTTCCAGCATATATACGTGCTAAATCTCTTAATTTATTTTTATCTTTTTGAATATCAATTTTATTCCAACCTCCAATAGGCCCTAGTTTCTTTTTACCAGATTCTTTTCCAAATAATGTTAGTTTTCCGTCTTTTAATTCTGTTTTAGCAATAGCCCATTTTCCAATTTTCTTTCCTGCCCCTTTCATAAAATCAAATCCATCTTCTACTCCATACTGTAATGCGCCTTCAAAATTATTTTTAATTCGGTTATACTTTTGAACATCGCTTTTATCTAAAGACCCAAAATCTTTTTCCCCTTTTTTATCTTCCTCATCTTTTTCCCATTTCCCTATATTTCCTTTTTCCATTTCTTTTTGTGCATCTGCACGACCAATTACTTTACCGGTTTTTTTATCATATATCCAGTTTTCATTTTCTGTTGTTCTTACTTCATTCCCATTTCCATCTAAATATATTACTTCATCCCCTTCACGAACAGCATTAATACTTTGATAACTAGGAATTTTATCGGTTAAAGCAATTTGTACCATATCATGAACAAATTTTTCTTTGGCTTGTGTAGTTAACTTCCAAACTCCTGGTTTTACTGTTTCTAAAGCCTCGCCATTTTTTACATAAGATAAATAGGTTGCAACTAAATCATTATAATCAGCTTCATTATCAATACTATCCACCATACTTAAAAAATGTGTTTGATATTGTGGTTTAAGGGTATTTACAATAGCTTCCGTATTTAAAGGTTGAATCCATCTAGATAAATCTTGTCCATCTTGAGACTTAGTAAATACTTCTAAAGGCTTTTGAACATAAGCCGGACCATAAATTCCTGAAGAATTTTGAAGGCCCATTTCTTTTGTTTTAGCATTTATTCCATCTGGACCTGCAAAGACATTTTCTACTTCAGCGTAATCATGTATTAAAGTGTTAGATACATGGAATCCTTCAGGACTTCCACCGGGGATTGTAGCCCATAAACTTGGTACTTCTATACCATCTACTTCTTCAAATTTAATACTATATTTAACTCCTTGAACTAGATTTCCATCTTTTGTTAAAGTGCCCATTATAGCTTGCTTACGTGTATAATCTTGACATATTTTTTTATTAAATTCTGAACTATCTTCACTACAACTTCCTGTATAAATACCACCTGGATCGTTAGTATTTTGATCCATTACTCTTTTTCCATTAGTCTTTTTCCACTCTTGAATATCAGATATACCTTGAGTTAAAGTCCTAATAATAGATTTTTGTTTATTAATTTCTTTAGTATACTCTATACGCTCTTCGTCAGTGGTTGCATTTTTTAATTTTCCTTCATAATCATATTTAGTATTAATAGCTAAATCAGCTATATCAAAAATACTTTGTGATCTACCGCCGGCATTCTCAATGCTTGCATGTAATTTATCCCTATTTTTTTCTAAAGCTGCTAATCTATCTTCTTCTTCTTTCCTTGCTTTTTCTACTTCTTTATTTTGATCATCAATATAACGATGAATAAATTGAGCAGTTTGTTGCCCTACATTACTAATAGCATTAGCAATTATCATTCCTGATTTGTCATCGATTGCCTGTATTGGATTTTCGTATGCTCCCATATTATATATTTATGATTATAAATTACCTGCTAAACTTCCTGTAATATTCCCTACTGCCCCTATTCCAGCTGAAATAGCAGCTGTACCTGCTTGACGAGCCGCGGCAGCTTGTTGTTCTGCACCACTCATTTGCGCAGATAATCTATTAAGTTTCTGCATATCTCTATTGTCTTCTTCCCTAAAGATAAATTCTTTTCCTTTCGCTTCTGCAGCTTGTACTTTTTCTGCTTGACTCATTTGCACATCTTGCATTCTTCTTGCTTCACTCATTTTAATATCTTGAATTCTAAGCTCTCCTTCAATTCTAGCTTTTTCCATTGTTTCTTGATTTCTAGCTTCTTGTTGTTCAATACTTGCACTAATTCCTTGTTTACTTTTTAAAGCCATTTGGGCAAGCGCAGTTGCTCCTCCTGCTGATGCACCTGTTGCTGCTAATGTATCTAATGTATTTGCTAAAGCCATATCTGCTTCTTCTGCTTGCATTTCAGCTGCTTGCGTTGCTACAGCTAAATTCATTTTAGGGGCGGATGCCATTGCACTTAAATCACTCGCCATTCCTGAAAGATCAGTTATTCCTTCAAACGGATTAACAATAGCAGTTCTATTATTTTCTAAATGTTTAATTTGAGCATCTAATCTTTTAGATTTTTTCTCTGCTTGTCTTCTTTCTCGTTTTGCTTTACTAGCACCAAAAATAGAACCACCAATTGATATAGCGCCACCTACTGCTGCCGCAATAGCCGCTGGGGGAAAAGCATAAGTTATTCCTTCTGGGCTGGAAAAAATGTTGGTTAATATTTCAAAAAATTGCTCCATATTATTTTAATTTTAATATTTTATCTAGGGTTTCTATAACTTCTTCTTTTGTGAGTTTTAATTTAAAAGATAAATCTGCACTCCATTGGTATTTAGTCTGACCACCTACTCTTAATACTATTATAGGTAAAGGTTGCCCAGCAACACTTTTTTTAAACCCAGGGCCTTGATTTTCTAATAAAGCATAGTCAACATGTATCCTATACCCTTTATAATCTTTAGGAAGGTTTAAACTGACGTCATTACGTGTATTCCATTCTGCATTTATTTGTAATAATTGAATAGGTGGATTTTGGGTAGTGGTGCTGGTTAAAATTAATAGTAATATTAAAGTAGATAAATATTTCATTATTTTTTCTTTTTAGTGTTAGTATTTAAATCATATAATCTTTCTTCGATTTTATCTAATTTATCGCCATTTTCATTTACTTTATCTTCTGTGTTCATTATAGATTCACGAATTAGTTCATCTTTTAAATCATATTCTGTTCTTGAGATAGGGGGTTCTGGAAGCTTTTTTGCTTCTTCTATATCCTCTTGTAAAGCAAACCACATACCAACTAAGGTAAAAATTACCGCTCCTATTCCTATAAGTGTTTTTATACTTATGTTAAATTTTGTATCTTCGCTTAATTCTGCCATTTTTATTATTAATATGATGATTCGACATAATCCGTAGAAGCTGCAAATAATTCTTTCATGCCTCCTGGATCGGTTAATGTATCAGTAGAGATTTTAACTGTTGCATAATAGCCTTTAATACCAGTCATTTTATTACCCCATATAATTTCCCCAGGGGCAGCAGTACTGTTATTAATTAAATTGGCCATATATTTATTTTCTTTTCTATCAAATCCTGCTCTTTGAATAGGGGGAATTAAAGCTGTTGCGTTTTGAGTAGGCGGTGTTGTTGCAAAATTAGCAAAAGTATTTCCACGGTTATCATATGCCCCTTCATTATAACTTTTAATAGATGCAATAGTATCTTGTGTGTTTGTTACTCCAAATCCTTGAAA
>MDTA01185189.1_pt1 | contig 12426 bp, 12 predicted proteins | sample 811151 | NCBI WGS metagenome assembly MDTA01 (sample SAMN05326648, study PRJNA326480) | marine metagenome | isolation source: seawater | place: Indian Ocean: South | collected 2010
ACCATAGTTTGAGTAGAAAATTTATTTTGATTAGACTCATATATACTTTAACTAAAGATATCCCAATATTGATTATTTTTACTACCCTTTAATTTAAATTTAATGTCTGAGCAGCCTTATTCATTTACTAGTCCAATAGGGAAAGAAGTCGTTGATGAAATTGAGAAGTTAAATCTATCAACATTACAGAAATTACACCTTAAGCTTCTGTCACATTGTTTGGAGGTTTTTAAAGATATTTCAAACAAATCTAATGTATCCTTCCCTGACGATACTCTACTAAGAGAATGGTGTGAGAATGAAGCGCAAAAATTAGAAGATGAAAGTTTTTCTTTGCTGCTTTATAAACAAATGCATTCAGCTGCAGAAAAATTAAAGAATTACGCACAGCGTACTGGTAAATATACTTTGAAATTAAATTTGGATGATTTAGTTGATTTAACCACTTTAGATAATCAATAAAATTGTGATCCCGAAGAAAAAATATAGTTCATAAATGACAACTATTAAAAGGTAATATTTTTTAAAGAAAGAAAAAATCCCTTTGATTTTATTGATTTTAAAAATTCTTTAACAACCTAGTTATATCAGTCATTTTTAAGGAATTATCAATTTCAATTAAATAAAAAGTAGTCAGTAGATCCTGACGACAAGGAAAAATTTCACACAGTTTGGCAAAAAAAAGAACATACTGATCCCAAACAAAAACGGAGATTTTAAAGTGGCTGATGGGATTAAAAGTAAAGATGAATTGCTTCGTCTAACCCTCAGGCAATTACGACAAGAAGCCAGTAAATTATCTGTTCCTCTTTATAGTCGTAAGACCAAAGCTGTATTAGTTGATTTAATAATTACTTACCAAGCGAAAAGTAATAATTCTTCAGTTACTACAGATTCAAAAGATAAAATTAAAGCTATCAATAATCAAACTAACTCAATCCCAACAACAGTTGAGACGAATACAAATTTGGTGTTTTTACCTAGAGACCCTGAATGGGCTTATGTATTTTGGCAGATATCTGATAAGGATAGAGATAAAGCACAATCACTAGGAGCAAATAAGCTTTGTCTGAGACTTTATGATGTAACTGGTTTACAGGAAGGTGATTTTAATCAAGGAACTTTAAGAGAAATCGCTGTTGATAGTTATAGTACAGAGTGGTATTTGCCAATACCTGTTTCAGATAGAGATTATAAAGTTGAATTAGGATATAGATACGGTTTTAAATGGATGTCTTTAGCTTTTTCCTCTCCGAGTCATGTACCTAGTTCGCATCCCTCTGAACAAATTTTGGATAAGTTTGTTCCTTTTAATCTTGAATCCCCTTCAGAGACTAGTGAGGCTATATCTAATTCCAACGATGCCGAAATTAATGGTCTACACGAGCGGTTATATCAAGCTGCCACAACTTACTCTAAGCGTTCGAGGGTTGGTTCTGAAGAGTTTATGGAAGACTCTAAAGATATGGGGATCAACCCCTATCAGAATGATTCTGGAGCAGGAATATGGGCTTCTGGTTTAAATGAATCTGGGTCAGGAATTTTAAACAAGTCTTTTTGGCTTGTTGCTGATGCAGAGTTAATAGTGTACGGAGCTACAGATCCAACTGCAAATTTAACTATTGGTGGAGAAAAGGTGCCATTAGCTTCTGATGGGACATTTAGGCTACAAGTTCCTTTTAGAGATGGCTTACAAAATTATGATATAAAAGCGACTGATTCATCTGGAACCCAAGAAAGATCTATTACTATGAGATTTGATAGAAATACACCAGTAGATAACACTAATGATAGGTTTAATGCTGAAACTGAATGGTTTGAGTAAATAAGCATGAGAAAAAATTTTATTGCTATTACTCCTATGCTTGGTGCATTAACTTTTCCCTTAGTAGTGCCAATTACTATTTCTAAATTTGGTGTTAATTATGGAATTTTATCAGCGCTATTTCTATCCTCTTTATGGTTTATCGCTATGTTAAGAACTTCCGAAATGCCTCACTGAATTAGCTAGATTTTCTTAACTAGGATTTTTTTATGGACGAAATAAAAATTATTGATATTCCAAGACCTTTTACTGATCAAAAACCAGGTACTTCTGGATTAAGAAAAAGCACATTACAGTTTCAAGAACCGCATTATTTAGAAATATTTATAGAGTCAATATTGAGATCATTAAATGATGTAGAAGGAAGTACATTTATAGTCGGAGGTGATGGAAGATATGGAAATGATAAAGCTATCAAAAGGATTATACAGATTTGTTCAGCTCATAATGTTGGTAAAATCATAGTTGCCAAAGATGGTATTCTTTCAACTCCAGCTGCTTCAAATCTTATAAGAAAAAATAATGCTCTTATTGGAATTATTCTTTCTGCAAGTCATAATCCTGGAGGCTTACAAGGAGATTTTGGTGTAAAAGTAAATGTTTCTAACGGTGGACCAGCACCTGAAAAGTTAACTAATAAAATTTTTCAATGCAGTCAAAACTTGACTTCGTATAAGTTTTATGAAACTAAAGTGCCTGAGCTTAATAATATTGGATCTTTTCATATAGATAAAATGGAAGTAAAAATTATTGATGGTGTAGAAGACTATATAAAATTGATGGATGAAATTTTTGATTTAGATCAAATCGGAGATTTTTTGAAAAAAGATTTCTCTGTAGTTTTTGATGCAATGAATGCAGTAACTGGTCCGTATGCAAGAGCTTTATTTGTTAATAAAGTTGGAATTTCTAACAAATCTGTATTAAATTCAAATCCATTAAAAGATTTTGGTGGTTTGCATCCGGATCCAAATTTAACTTATGCGGAGACTTTAGCTGATTTGCTTCTTAATCAAAAAACTTATGACTTTGGTGCAGCATGTGATGGAGACGGGGATAGAAATATGATTCTGGGTAAAGGTTGCTTCGTTAATCCAAGTGATAGTCTTGCCGTGATTACTGCAAATACTGATCTTGTGCCAGGTTACAAACATGGTATCGCTGGTGTGGCGCGATCAATGCCAACCAGTATGGCTGTTGATTTTGTAGCAAAAGAATTAAATATGCCTTGCTATGAAACTCCAACTGGATGGAAATTTTTTGGTAACTTATTAGATTCTCAAAAAATTACTATTTGTGGAGAAGAAAGTTTTGGTACTGGAAGTAATCATGTCAGAGAAAAAGATGGAATTTGGGCGGTCTTATTTTGGTTGCAGATTTTAGCGGTTAAAAAATGTTCAGTTATGGATTTGATGAGAGAACATTGGTTCAAATTTGGCAGAAACTATTACTCCAGGCATGATTATGAGGCTATCCCTTCTGAGATCGCAAATCAAATATATATGAATTTAAAAGAATACTTACCTAAGTTAGTTGGTCAAAAATTTGGTGGCAGCCTTATTAAAAAAGCTGATAATTTTTCTTATCTTGATCCTATAGATAAATCTATAAGTGATAATCAAGGTCTAAGGATTTTATTAGAAAATAATTCACGAGTTATTTTACGTTTATCAGGAACTGGAACCAAAGGTTCTACTCTTAGATTATATTTTGATAAATTTTGTGATTCTAAGGATTCATTAGATCTTAATCCTCAATTTGTTTTAAAAGATTTGATTAGTAATTTAGATAATTTATTGAGTATATCTAAATTGACAAAAATGAATCAACCTACTGTAATTACTTAATGGTTAGATTACTTTTAAAGTATGTAAATTAACAAAAAATGTTTAGTGATAATATTTTTCATCAAGAGAGAGAATTTGAACAAGAAGCCCCGCTGGCTGAAATATTAAGACCTAAAAACTTAGATGAATTTTATGGGCAGGAGTTAATAGTAGGCAGAAATTCACTTCTTAGAAACGCGATTTTAACTGATAAAGTCGGTAACCTTATTTTTTCCGGTCCTCCTGGAGTAGGCAAAACTACTTTAGTAGAAATAATTTCTTCGAATACAAAAGCATCTTTAATAAAACTAAATGCAGTCTTGTCTGGGATTAAAGAAATAAGAACTGAAATATTATCTGCTAAACAGAGGTGGTTGAAATCCAGAAGAAAAACTATTTTATTTATTGATGAAGTTCATAGGTTTACAACTGCACAGCAAGATGCACTTTTACCCTCGATTGAAAATGGAACTATTACTTTTATCGGTGCCACTACAGAAAATCCGTTTTTCTCAGTAAATAAAGCTCTTTTAAGTAGATCAAGGATTTTTAAATTACTTTCATTAACGTCTAACGATCTCAGAAAAATAATTGATAAGGTTATTAATCATTACTCTAAATTAGAGCAAAAAATAATTGTACAAATTTCCGAAAAAGCTATAAATCATCTAATAAATTGCTCTAGTGGCGATGCTCGTAACCTTATCAACGCATTAGAATTTGCTATTAATGTTACACCAAAGATTGATTCTAAAATAGTAAAAATCAACCTAGCTATTGCAGAAGATTCAATCCAAAACAAAAACTTGATCTATGATAAATATGGGCAACAACATTTTGATGTTATTAGTGCTTTTATAAAATCAATAAGAGGTTCTGATCCTGACGCTACCCTTTATTGGCTCGCTAATATGATTGAGGCAGGTGAAGATCCTAATTTTATTTTTAGGAGATTATTAATTTCAGCTAGTGAAGACATAGGTCTTGCTAATCCTAATGCCATAGTGATGGTTGATTCTTGTAGTAATGCTTTTGAAAAAGTCGGATTACCTGAAGGTCAATATTTTTTAACGCAAGCTTCGTTATATCTTGCTCTTTCACCTAAAAGTAATAGTACAAAATCTTTTTTAAAAGCAAAAGAGATATTAAATGAAAATGATTTTTCACAAGTGCCAGATCATTTGAGAAATAACGCTCAATCTTATAAAAATCCTCATAATTATCCTGAAATCAAACTTAAACAAATCTACTTACCAGATAATCTTCAAAATATTAAAATTTGGAACCCAACTGATAATGGATGGGAAAAAAAGTTTAATAAATAGTTTCTAGTACTATTTTAAATTTTTTATATTGCTACAAATAATATTTGTAAAGTAAATATCTTTTATGTTTTTATAAGCCAATGCAATACTCCAATCTAAAAAATAATAATGATTTATTGTGAGTTTTATTTGTTTTGTTTTATGGATTAAATATTTACCGCTCTTCTCATGCTCCCATTCTCTTAAATCGTTTGCTATCTTTCCTTCGTCCCACTTTATAGCAGCCTCTATTTCCCCCCATTGCTTCAAGACTAATTTCCTCGTAATTTTAGTAAATTCTTGAGGATGATTACTTTTAATCAAATATTTTTTCGCTAAAGCTTTATAGTTGAATTTTCTATCACTCCTTTCTATATCGATTCCAATTTTTTCATTATGCCAAGCAATAAGAAATGCATCATGACAGTGACTTATACTGATATATCCCATATTTGGGGGTAATTTTGGAACACGCCCTGGATATGCTTCTATTGGAATCTTTAGTGGATTTAATTTAAAAACCTCTGAAAGAGCCTGTCTTATATAAAATCGACTTTCTAAAAATATTAATGCTTTATTCTTTGGTAACCTTGAGGCAATTATAATTTCATGAGGAGTAGAAATATATTTCTCCCCTTTCATGTTATATAACCAAATTTTTGGTAATCTATTTTGATAGTTCCTTAATATTTTCAATGTCTATAAAAATTGGTGATAAAGCACCTGAATTTACGCTTAAAGATTCAAATAATATTGACGTCTCTTTAAGTGATTTTAAAGGTAAAAAGAAAATAGTCTATTTTTATCCAAAAGATAACACGCCAGGATGTACAAAAGAAGCTTGCAACTTTAAAGAGAATTGGGATGTTTTATTAAAAAACAATATTATTATTATTGGTATTAGTAAAGATAATGCCAACTCTCATAAGAAGTTTATAGAGAAATTCAACCTGCCTTTTATTCTTCTTACAGATCCTTTACCATGTAATGTAGCATCCTCATATGAGAGTTATGGATTAAAGAAATTTATGGGTAAGGAATACATGGGTATGTCTAGGAATACATTTTTAATAGATGAAAATGGCTTTATAGAGAAAATTTATCTAAAAGTAAAAGCTCCTATTATGGCGGATCATATAATTGCTGATTTAAAAATCACGTAAATTAATCTTATTCTTATGAGCGAATATCATACCAAGCATTACTAGATTAGGTTCTATTTTTATTTCTTTAATCTTCTGTTTTAATGATTTGCTCATCAGCTCAGCATCTCCTCCACAAATAATTAGGATATCTTTTCTGTAATCAAATGACATGCTAATAGCTCCTATTAGTGAATCATGAACTCCTTTTAACATCGCTTGTGAAGTCTTAATTTGGAACTTGTTTTTAGGTATTTTTAATATATCGGGGACGTTAAGATTTTTTGTGCTTTTTCCCATTGATTTTAATTGAGTTAAAAACCCTGGTATTAACTGGCCACCTATTATGAATCCGTCAGCATTTAATTTTGTAATAGATAAAACTGTACCAAAATCAGCAATTAATAAATTTTTTTTCATAGGATTATCAAATTTTTTTAATGCGTAGAGGCAACATAATGCTCTATCTACTCCAAAATTTTTAGGAATTTTTCTTGTATTAAAATTATTTATGGTTATTTCATTTTTCTTATCAAATCTTTCAGTTTGATAATTACCTACTGAAGCCCAAACAAGATTATTGGTTTTTAAATTCTTTGGAAAAGGCTCATTAATTTCTGTATGACAAAATCTATAACTATTATTAATATTTTCCGCCCAATGTAACCTTGTATTACCTATCAATAAGTAATTAAATTTATTATTCATTTTTAACTTTAGTTTTAGTTATTCGTATGAAGTCCACATTCTTCTTTGACTCCTTTAAATCTGGTTTGCCTCCCTTTTTTAGAGTTAGTTTCTGGTGCACTGGAATGCCAATCACCCACACTCGAATAACCTTCCTCGAATAATGGATGTTGTGGTAGATTCTTCTCCTGCATATAGTAATAGATATTTTTATTAGACCATCCAAGTAATGGTCTTAAAGATAGTTTATCTCTTAAAATATCAATGAATTGCATTTGACTTCTATTATTTGTTTGTTGAGCTCTTACCCCACTAGCCCAGCAATCAATAGAGTATTGCTTTAAGGCCTTATCTAAGGGATCTATCTTTCTGATTTTATGATATTTGTCAAGATCTCCTGGCTTTTTATTCTCCCATATCTTCCCATGTAATGCTTCCATTCGAGCGGGTGAAAATTCACTCTGTAAAACCTCAACTTTTAACGATAAAAAATTAATAAGTTCATCAGCATACTTATAAGTCTCAATAGGCAAGTAACCTGTATCAATCCAAAAGATTTTGACTTTATTTTTTAATAATGAGTTTTGAATTAAATGTAATAGAACTGAGGATTGAATACCAAAGCTTGTTGTAAATGCTAATTTCTCTCCAAATTTTTTATATGCTGATTCAATAATCTCAAGTGCATTCATTTTGTTTAGCTCTTCGTTGTATGCCTTAAGATCTAATAATGAATTGTTCAAAGTTGTAGATTCCATTTTAATGGTTGATTTGAAAAATTATTACACCCGAATTTTAAATTATTCGTTTAATTTAATAATACCTTTCTGATTAGTTATATTTCTAATATGAAGCTTTTAAAAAAACCAATAGTAATAGTTGGAGGAGGTTTTGCAGGCATAAACGCTGCTTTAAGTCTTAAAAATAAAAATTTTTCATTGCCAGTATTAGTAATTGATTCTCACTCAGAATTTATATTTAAACCTCTTTTATATGAAGTTTTTAGTGATGAAATTAAACCTTGGGAGGTTTCTCCAAACTTTGAAAATATATTTTCTGATATAGGTATAGGTTTTTTAAGAAATCAAGTGATGTCAATAGATCTTAATGAAAATATTCTAAAATTGAAAGATAATATAATTATTGATTTTCAATATCTGATTATTGCGACTGGTTCTTCATATAATGATTTTTCAATTAAGGGTGTAAATGAGTATTGCTATTTCTTCAATGACAATAATGATCAAAAAAAATTAAAAAGTTTATTGAGTAAATCTTTTGCTGATAATTTGAAAAAAGAAATTTTCATCATTGGGGGTGGACCTTCAGGAGTTGAACTGGCATGTAAAATTCATGATATGTACAATCAAAACTTTAAAATTAATATAGTTGAGCGAGAAGGCGAGATTTTAAGGAATAATAAAGAATACAATCGTGAAGAAGCTGAGAAAGCAATTAAATCAAGAAAAATTAATTTGCTTTTAAACACAGCTGTAAATGAAATAACGGAAACTGATATAAAGGTTACAAATAAACTTAAAGAATTTACTATGATGGAACATTATGCTGTTATTTGGACAGCAGGGGTAAAACCAAATATTCCTGAAATATCTCCTGATATAAAAAAAATTAATGACAGAGTATTAGTTAATAGAAATCTTCAATTGCTTGGTTTTGAAAATATTTTTGTAATAGGCGATATAGCAATTGTTGAGGATAACTTTGATTTGCCTATTACCGCACAAGTTGCAATGCAGCAAGGTAAACTCGCAGCAGAAAATCTGTATTTTTTAATAAATCAATCGCCCTTAGCGAACTTTGTTTTTAAAGATAATGGAGAAATGATTAGTTTAGGTATTGGAGAGGCATCTATATCAGGATTAGGATTAACATTATCAGGACGAATGGCATTTGAATTAAGAAGGTTAATTTATGCCTCAAAAATGCCTTTATTTGAAAGAGGTTTAAAATCAACTGCTTCTTGGCTTTTAGCAAAAAAATCTTTTTTTAAACAATTAATAACTAAAAAGTAAAGTTTCAAGGTGAAACTTTTTAGGAATTTTAGGTATGTTTGGTAAAATTATAAACATATGAATTTAATAGAATTTTTTAGTGGTAATTATCATGCATTGATAACTGTATTTGTAATTTTATTATCAATAATTTTATTTATAAAAAATTCTATTGCTCCGGAATTAAATGGCTTATTATGCGTCGCTATTTTCATAGCTACAGGAGTCTTAACACCTCAAAAAGCATTAGCTGGATTTGGTAGTCCTTCTTTAATAACTTTAATGGGATTATTTGCTGTCTCATCTGCCCTATTTAAAAGCGGAGCCCTAGATCGTGTTAGAGAATTAATAGCTTCACATCGTATAAGAACTACGAGAAGATTAATTGCTTTATTAGCATTTTTAATAGCTCCAATATCTGGAATTGTCCCAAATACTCCAGTCGTGGCCTCTCTGTTGCCTTTAGTAGAAGGATGGTGCCAAAAAAGAAATATTTCGCCTTCGAAGGTACTTTTGCCTTTGTCATTTGCTACGTTACTTGGGGGAACAATCACACTTCTTGGTAGCTCAGTTAATCTATTAGTAAGTGATATTAGTGAACAACTAGGATATGGGTCTCTAGAATTATTTAGCTTGACTTCGATTGGTATACCGGTTTGGTTAATAGGCACAACATACATGATTTTAGTATCTGATGCATTATTACCTGATAGAGGTATTCAGAATGAATTGAGAAATAATGTAAATCTGAATATTTATTTTACCGAGGTCACAATCCCATCTTATTCAGAATTAGTTGGTCAGTCCTTGCGGGATAGCAGGCTTCAAAGAAGATTTGATGTTGATGTCCTTGAGCTTCAGAGAAATGGAAAAACTATTTTGCCCCCTTTAGCCGATAGAAAAATAGAGCCAGAAGATAGACTTTTAATAAGGGTGACTCGTTCAGATTTATTGAGATTAGAACAAGAACATACTATACTACTAGCGGAAAGAGTAAGTTCGATAGATAATGGCAAGATTAGTTCATCAGAGGAAGGGACCAAAACATTTGAAGCATTGTTACCTTCAGGCTCTACTTTGGCAGGAGCAAGTTTAAGAGAATTAAGATTTAGACAAAGACATAATGCAACTGTTCTGGCTTTAAGAAGGGGTCAACAGACAGTACAGGAAAGATTAGGTCAAGCCATTCTCAGAGCAGGTGATGTTTTATTATTGCAAGCACCTTTAGATTCAATAAGAGGATTGCAAGCTAGTAACGATCTTCTCATACTAGATCAAGTAGAAGATGATCTACCTGTTTTAAGAAAAAAACCAATTGCAATAGCGATTGCCATTGTAATGATTTTTTTGCCATCTATCTCAGATATACCTCTTGTTGGTTCAGTTCTATTGGCTGTAATTGCTATGGTAGGTTTTGGCTGTTTAAGACCAGCAGAAATACAAAGATCAATCAGACTTGATGTGATTTTGCTTTTAGGATCTTTGTCCAGTTTTAGTGTTGCTATTCAAACCACTGGTTTAGCTGATTTAATAGCTTTTAATCTAAATTTTTTGTTAGATGGTCTTTCTTTATATTTTGCATTATTTGTTATCTTTTTATTAACAGTAGCTTTGACTCAATTTATTAGTAATGCTGCCTCGGTAGCACTGATTTTACCTGTTGTAATTGAGTTCTCGTCTGCTTTAAATATTGCCCCGCAAGCTTTGATAATGATTGTATTATTTGGTGCAAGCCAATCATTCTTAACTCCTATGGGTTACCAAACTAATCTCATGGTTTATGGCCCAGGTAGATATCAGTTCTTTGATATTGCTAAATATGGTATTGGTTTGACTATTATTATGTCATTATTAATACCAGCTTTGATAATTCTGAATTACTCATAATCTATCTAAATAAGTGAAATTTAATATTTTCCTCATAAAATTAAAAGACTCATACAGAAAGCTAACTGTACCTCAATTTACGATTATTACAGGTCTAATTATAATTTTTCTGGGTACTTTAATTCTCAGTTCTCCTATATGCTCTTCAAAAAATGTTGGTATTTGGGAGGCATTTTTTACATCTACATCTGCTATTACTGTAACTGGTTTGACGGTGATTGATATTGGTGAAGATTTAACAATTTTTGGTCAAATATTTTTGGCTTTCATGCTTTTGTCTGGTGGTTTAGGCTTAATGGCAATAACAACTTTTCTTCAAGGATTTGTAGTAAAAGGAGCAAAATTAAGAACAAGACTAGATAAAGGGAAAACATTAGATGAATTTGGAGTTGGCGGAATTGGAAGGACTTTTAAAAGTATTGCGATTACTGCTGCAATCATAATTTCTTTAGGTGCTTTAATTTTGTACTTTTTTGGATTTGTTGATATAGCTAATAATTGGGAGAGATTATGGGCTTCTCTATTTCATAGTATTTCTGCTTATAACAATGCAGGTTTTTCTTTATGGTCTTCAAGCATATTTGAATACAGGACAAATTTCGTTGTAAATTCTGTATTTATTTGTTTAATTATTCTTGGTGGACTTGGTTGGAGAGTTATTGATGATATTTGGAGTCATAGACAAAATCTAAGATATAAGAGACTTAGTTTGCATAGTAAATTGGTAATTAGAACAACCTTAAATTTAATAATTTTTGGATCTTTTGGATTCTTAGTTACTGAATCTCTTTTAAAAGGTCAGTTTTTTATCGACTTAAACTTATGGGAAAGGATAATGTCCTCTTTATTTGAAACTGTTAGTGCGCGAACTGCAGGCTTTACTAATTTTCCAATATCTTTAGATACTATTTCAGATACTGGAATCTTACTTCTAATGACTTTAATGTTTATTGGTGCAAGTACAGGAGGGACAGGAGGTGGAATCAAGACGACAACTTTTATTGCTTTAATGGCTGCAACTAGATCAACTTTAAGAGGGCAAAAGGATGTAATTATTAGTAATAGATTGATCTCTGATAAAGTTATACTTAAGGCTGTGGGGATAACAGTAGGTTCACTATTATTTGTTTTGTTAATGGCAATGTTGCTTAGTACGACAAATACATTTATCAATAAAGAAAAATTTACATTTTTAGAAATGCTTTTTACTTGTATTTCAGCTTTTGCAACTGTTGGATTTGATATTGGCTTAACTATTAAATTAAATCATTTTGGTCAATTTATTCTTATCGTGGGTATGTTTGTGGGAAGGCTAGGTATACTTTTGTTCTTAAGTGCTTTAATAGAGGCTCTTGACAAGAGTAGAATAAATAAACAGAAAAGGATCGGTTATCCAAAAGCTGATCTTTATGTTTAGAAATTACTAAATTCTATTATGGCTGATTGGTGGCAATGGTCTCCTCAGAGAGGTAATGAAGCTTTAACATTTGCAGTTGTTGGAGTGGGAAGATTTGGGACTGCTGTTTGTCGTGAACTTATAAATAATGGTGCAGATGTTTTAGCTGCAGATTATTCAGAAAAGGCTATCGATGATTTAAGGCAACTGGAGCCATCTATTGAAGCTAGAGTTGTAGATTGTACAGATGAAGAATCTATGAAGGAATCAGGAATATTAGAGATGAATACTTTGGTTGTTGGCATCAGTGAACCTATTGAAGCAAGTATAACAACGACACTAATTGC
>MDTA01220053.1_pt1 | contig 12426 bp, 15 predicted proteins | sample 811151 | NCBI WGS metagenome assembly MDTA01 (sample SAMN05326648, study PRJNA326480) | marine metagenome | isolation source: seawater | place: Indian Ocean: South | collected 2010
CAAACCAGATGCGCTACCAGACTGCGCTACGCCCCGAATGGGATACTAATACAGTACATAATGTTATTTTCAAAGTATAAATAGATCGAAAATGAAAGAATTTTAACAAGAATCTGGTATAAAAGATCATATGATAATTACGTGTCCCTCTTGTGATAAAAAATTCAATGTAGATGCATCATTAATTCCAAATGAAGGAAGAACACTTCAATGTGGTTTTTGTGAGCGTAAATGGCATTATAAATTAGATAGATCGAAACAAAAAAACGAATATAAAAAAAAAGATGTTAAAATTAAAAAAATTGATCCATACGAAAATATATCAAGTGAAGTCGATAAGTTAATTACTGACGCAGAAAACTCTAGTAGAATCAAAGAAACAAGTTCAAATATTGAAGCCACAAAAATTAATTTTAGTGTTCCTTTTTTTAATTTATTACTTCTTAGTATAATTACATTATCGTCAACATTACTTATATTAGACACTTTTAAGTCACAGATAAATTTAATTTACCCTAATTTCAATTTTATTCTCAATAATTTTTATGAAACTTTAAAAGATCTTTATTTTTTTTTTAAAGACTTAATTAGATAAATTATGTTAAATTATATATCTAAACCCTTTAAATGGTTTTTTAAACTAGAAGCAGCAAGTGGTTTATTTTTGTTGTTTGCAGCAATAATTGCCCTAGTTATAAGTAACTCAAATTTATCTACCTTATATTTTTCTACCTTAAATAAGTATATTTTTTTAGGAATTAACAATTTTGGTTTAAAATTAACTGTCATACATTGGATCAATGATGCTTTAATGGCAATATTCTTTTTTTTCGTTACTTTAGAAATTAAAAGGGAATTTTTACAAGGTGAGCTATCAAATATAAAACAAGCAATTTTACCAATAATAGCTGCTATCGGTGGAATGGTTGTCCCAGCTTTAATTTATGTATACATAAACTTTGGTGATAGTGAAACTTTAAATGGTTGGGCAATTCCTTCAGCTACGGATATAGCTTTTTCGCTTGGTGTACTTTCTCTATTGGGAAAAAGAGTTCCCTTATCATTAAAAGTTTTTTTGACTGCTTTAGCTATAATTGATGATTTGGGAGCGATTGTTATAATAGCTTTGTTTTATTCTGGAGATCTCAGCATTAAGTATCTGTCACTGATGTTATTAGCATTTATAATTTTACTTATAATAAATAAATTTAATATAAAAAAGTTTTTACCTTATTTAATTGTTGGTGTCTTTTTATGGGACTTTACACATAACTCAGGAATACATGCAACAATAGCGGGTGTTTTGCTTGCTATGACAATACCTCATAGAAAAAAAGAAAAAGATTTTTCACTATTAATAAAAATAGAACATGCAATTAGTCCTTACGTTGCATTTGGTATTATGCCATTGTTTGCATTTGCAAATGCTGGTGTATCATTGGATGGGTTATCAATAAATTCTTTATTTAATAAAGTACCACTTGGAATTCTATTAGGATTGTTTGTTGGCAAACAGTTAGGTGTTTTTATATTCTCCTATGTATCAATAAAATTAAAAATTGCTCAAATGCCAAATAATTCTAACTGGTTTAACCTTTATGGTGTTGGAATCCTTACAGGTATTGGATTCACAATGAGTCTTTTTGTTGGGAATTTGGCATTTGTAGAGAACGTGCAGTACATGGATGGTGTTAAAATTGGTGTTTTGACTGGGTCATTATTATCCACTTTAAGTGGCTACTTCTTGATATTACTTACACCTAATAAATAATATATTTATGCATAAGTTATTAATAATAGGAATTACTATATTAATGTTTTTTTTTAAAAATCCTGTACTAGCGAATTATGAAAAAATATTTTTTGATCATTCAATTGAAACATTAGATGGTAAAACTATAAGTTTAAATGAATATAAAAATAAGGTAATATTACTTGTTAATGTTGCTAGCTACTGTGGTTTTACAAGTCAATATAATGATTTACAAGAAATATGGGAAAAATACAAAACTGATGGTTTAATAGTTTTAGGCGTTCCATCAAAATCTTTTAATCAAGAAAAAAATACAAATAAAGAAGTAAAAGAATTTTGCGAAGTTAATTTTAATATAAATTTCCCAATGACTTCTATATACGATGTTAAAGGCGAAACGGCACATATAATATATAAGTGGGCAAAAAATAATCATGGCAAATCAGCAATACCGAAATGGAATTTTCATAAAATTTTAATAAATAGAGATGGTAAAATCGAAGATACTTTTGCCCCATTCACAAATCCTAATTCAAAAAAGATAATTAGTAAGATTGAAAAAGTACTAAAGCAATAAATTTAGACCATCATAAGCAGGTAAAATATTTTTTGGTAATTTTTTTTTTAGAGTATTATAATCCATTTCATTATTTAAATTAGTTAAAATTGTTTTTTTAGGTTTAATAAGTTTTACTAGATTAATAATGTCACCAAAAGTAAAATGTGATGGATGGTATTTATAACGTAAACAATCAACTATTAGATACTTAAGATTTTTAAATTTGCATAGATCTTTTTTATATATTTTATTAATATCACTTGCATAAGCGCATTTGTTATTGATGATATAACATGTGCTATCAATCAGTCCATGACCAACATTAAAGCTTTCTAAAATTATTTTTTCCTTTCCATGATCAAAAAAATGTTTTTTTTTTAGTTTTTTCAAACTTAAAGTAGCTGGATAATCTAGTGTATTTTTAAAGCAATATTTAAATGTTGATAAAAGATACTTCCTTGTTTCTTTATTTGCATAAACAGGGAGTTTAAATTTATTTTTTAAATAAAAAACTCTAAGTTCATTTATACCATGTGTCTGATCAGCATGAGGATGTGTGTAAAATACTTGATCTATATTTTTAATCTTATTATTCAATAATTGCATTTTTATATCTGGTGAAGTATCAATTAAAATATTGGTTTTTTTATTGCTTATTACCGCACAACATCTCGTTCTGAAATTCTTTTTATTTTTTGGATCACAATTTCCAAAATAACCATCTATTCTGGGAATACCGAGTGAACTTCCACACCCTAGAATGGTAAATTTAATTGTCATTAATAGAAAACAATTTATTAAAATTTTTGGTAGTAATATTTCTTAATTCAGTGTCATTTACACTTTTAAGTTCCGCAAGTTTAGTTAAAGTATACTTAATAAAACTAGGCTCATTTTTTTTTCCTCTCATGGGAACTGGCGCTAAAAAAGGGCTGTCTGTTTCAATAAGTAAATTTTCAAGCGGGATTTTTTTAAAAGTATTTTGTAAATCAATTGTATTTTTAAAGGTAATAATACCACTTGCAGAAAACATTGCATTTAATGACAACATATTCTGCGCGAGTTTTAAACTTCCAGTAAAACAATGCATTAATATTTTAAGTTTTCCGTTATAGTTATTTTTTAAAATATCATAAGTTTCATTTTCTGCATTTCTTGAATGAATAATTATTGGGACATTAAGTTCAATAGCTGCCTGAATATGTTTTTCAAGACTTTCAATTTGTGATTTTTTATCACTATTGTTGTAGTAAAAGTCCAAACCCGATTCCCCAATACCAATTACCTTATCATTGTTTGAAACATTTTTTATAATAGTATCAACATCAACCAAGTTTGTTACAGTTTCATGTGGGTGTATTCCAAAAGTACCATATATCATTGGATCTCTATCAATAATTTTTAAAATATTTTTAAAACCTTTAATAGTAGTACAAATTGTTAAAATTTTTTTTATACCAACTTTTTTAGATCTTAAAATGACTTGATCAAAATTTGTAACTAAAGGCTCATGATCAAGGTGACAATGTGAATCAATCATTTTTTTCTATTTTTTTAAATAATATATCTATTTTTTTTAATTTAAAATTAATATTTAAAATTTTATTTTCTGTAACAGATTGAAAACTAATATCCTTTTCTTTAATGTCAAAAATCTTAAGCACTTTAATTGCTGTACCAGGTATTATAGGATAAAGTAATATAGTTATTTTCCTTATTAAATCTAATGAAACATAAACGATAGTGTTAAGTCTTTCAATATCGTTTTTTTTCTTCCAGGGTTCTTGGTCGTTAAAATATTTATTTGCATCAAATAGTGAATTTACAACAAAATTCACATAGCCATTTATATTTTGGTCATCTATTGTGTTTAACAAAAAATCATAATTATTTTTATATTTTTCTAGAACAGCAAGGTCTTCACTGCTAAATTTACCATACTTTGGAATTTCTAAGTTGGTATTTTTCTCAGCGAACGAAACAACTCTTTGGCATAAATTTCCATAGTTATTTGCCAGGTCACTGTTAATGCAACTTTCTAATTTATCTTTAGATATGTTTCCATCATTTCCAAATGAAACTTCTTTAATTAAATAATATCTTAATGGATCTAGACCATATTTGCTAATTATCTCCAATGGATCTAAAATATTCCCTTTTGATTTTGACATTTTTTCTTCACCTGAAAGAATCCAACCATGTCCGTAAACTTTCTTTGGCGGTTTTATATTTGCTGCTAAAAGAAAAGCAGGCCAATAAATTGCATGAAATCTAAGAATATCTTTTCCAATTAAATGGATATCTGCTGGCCAAAATTTTTTAAACAAGCGATCTTCTTTGTTCGGATAATTCAATGCACTTATGTAGTTTGTTAACGCATCAAGCCAAACATATATGACATGACTTGGATTGGTGGGTACTTTTATACCCCAAGATAAAGATTTTCTACTTACCGAAAGATCTTTAAGTCCACTTTTTACAAAACTTATTACCTCGTTTTTTCTTGTTTCAGGTAATATAAAATCAGGATTTTCCTCATAAAATTTTAATAGTGGTTTTTCCCATTTTGATAAACGAAAAAAATATGACTCCTCCTCCACCCATTCAACTATAGATCCTGAAATTTTAGAAAATTTTTTACCATCCTTATTTTCAACCTCATCTTCATTATAAAAGGCTTCATCAGAAACAGCATACCAACCTGAATACTTTGATAAATAGATTTCACCTTTTTTTTCAAGAATTTTCCAGAGATCAACAACTGATTTAGCGTGCCTAGTTTCAGTAGTTCTTATAAAATCTGTATTTGTCAGGTTTAATGTTTTTGATAAATTTTGAAATGTCTTACTTATTTCATCACAAAATTTTAAAGGGTCCATCCCTTCTTTTTCAGCAGCTCGCTGGATTTTTTGTCCGTGTTCATCAGTGCCTGTTAAAAAGAAAACATTATAACCTTGGATTGATTTTATTCGTGCAAAAAAATCAGCTAAAATACTTGTATAAGCATGTCCCATATGTGGTTTTGCCGAAGGGTAATAAATAGGTGTGGTTATATAAAAATTTTTATCCATTTAAAATTTTTTTTCTAAATTCAATAAAAAATGAATCTACATCAAGATTAAATTTGATTATATCGTCCATTTTTTTAGTAAAATATTTATGTAATAAAAAAAAGTTTTCATTTTTACTACATACAAAGGAACGATAAATATAACATTGAATAAGATTATTTAGCATATAAAGAACATCTGGTTCTTTTTTTAAATTTTTATAATCCAATAAATATTCAATTAGACTTTTAAGTGTAGTTTTGCTTATATCTAAATCATTTTTAACAGAAAAGCTATGTAGATGTCGTAAGTCACCAATAGTGCTATAATTGTTTATTATATCGTTGTTTAAAAAAAAATTATTATCATTAATTAAAATATTTGATATTTTTAAAGTCTCATCAAAAGAGAAATGTTTTTTAAAAATTATACATCTTGATTTTAATGTTTTTAAAATTTCTTTTCGGTTATTATGTATGAGTATAAAATTTAATTTATCATTTGGTTCCTCTAATAATTTTAGAAGAGCATTAACTGAATTTTTATTGAGAAATTCTATATTATCAATTAAAATAAACTTTGTATTATTATCTAATGATGTTTTTTGTGCATACTCAATGGCGTTTCTAATCTGAGTAATATCAATAAATTTTTTATCTTCTAGCAAGTCAATCAAAAAAAAATTGGTATGAATTAAATTTTTTACTAAATTAAAAGACCTGTTTTTTTCATTTATTTCAAATTTATCTATATTATATTTTTCAGCTTCATTTTTAGATAAAATATAATTTATGAAATGATAAGCGAAAGTTGATTTACCTATTCCTTTAGGACCAGATAAAATAATTTTATTAGGCATTTTATCGATATTCTGTAGTTTTATAAATAAAGAGAATAAATCTTCATAACCATATATTTTTTTTTGCGTTATAGGATTCATAAAATCTAATTTAGCAATTTTTTAACTTTATTTAATATAACATGTTTATTTTTTTCCATTGGACGATTAGAGTCAACAATTAAAGATTTTTTATTTTTCTTAGCTAATATTAGAAAACCTTTTTGAACTTTATTGTAGAAACTAAACTTAAACATATCATATCTATTAAGAGATTGCCTTTTTCTTAGTCTTTTTTTAAGGTTTGAACTATTTACAATATTATAAAATGTAAAATCAACTTTAAAATTTTTAACAATGATCTTATTAATTTGTTGTATTAGCCTATAATCTATGCCCATTCCATAATATTGATAAGCCAAAGTTGAATCTGAAAATCTATCAATTAGAATAATTTTTTTTTTTATAGTTTTTTGTAAGAAGATTTTTTATATTTTCGTTTCTTGCACTTAAATAAAGGAATAAGTCAGTTAATTTATCAAATCTGTTTTTCTTGTTTAACAAAAGTTTTCTAATTTTTTCTGAGTTAAAAGATCCTCCTGGTTCTCGTAATTTTATAAACTTTAATTTCCTTTTTTTTAAATCTCTAGAAATATAATTAATATGAGAAGTTTTACCGGAACCTTCTATTCCCTCAAAAACTATAACTGGTTTTTTATACATCGCCCCAAACTAAATAGTTTATAGACTTAAATAATCTAGACAGTAAATTTACTTTTTTTACATTTGAGTAAGAAAAAATTTTATAATCATCTAATAGTTCATCTTTATAATATACTTTTAGAACTCCTATTTGTTCATCTTTTAAAATTGGAGCCTCTATAGGGCCGTTATATTCAGCAATTACTTTAAGATCTTTTTTTCTTGCTTTTTTAATAGTTTCATAAATGTTTTGATCAACATAACCTTGAACAGTTTTTTTCTTACCTAGCCATACATCTAAATCAACAATGGGCTGATTTTTTTTTGCTATTTCTATAGTGTCAAAATTTGTGAATCCCCATGTTAAAAGTCTAATAGATTCTCTTGATCTGTCACTTTTTGTTTTAAAGCCACTTGCAACAGCAACCAATCTTCTTTGATTTCTAATTACTGATGAGGCAAGTGAATATCTTTCCACAGCTAAGTAACCAGTTTTAATACCATCAGCACCGATATTCTTATAAAGAAGAGGATTTCTATTTCCTTGTGTTATTGGGTCGCCACCAGTTCGATCCCAAGTAAATTCTGTCTCGCTAAAATAATTATACAAATCAGGAAAATTTTTAATTAAATAATTAGACATGATTAAAATATCTTTTAATGTTGAATAATTATCAGGATCATTTATTCCAGAAGCATTAGAAAAATTTGTATTTGTCATTCCAATCTCAATAGCCTTGGATGTCATTAGTAAAGCAAATTCTTCTTCAGAGCCCGCTATACCTTCAGCTAATGTAATACATGCATCGTTACCAGATGCAACAATTATACCTTTTAAAAGATTTTCAACAGAAACTTGGTCACCAACCATTATGAACATTGAGGAATAACCCGAAGTTGATAATTTCCATGCTTTTTCGGAAACCAAAAATTTTTCATCAAGAGATAAATCACCATTTTTAATTAATTCAAATGCAATAATTGATGTCATAATTTTTGTCATTGATGCTGGATAAATTTGTCTATCAGCATCCTTTTCAAATAGGATTTTTCCAGAAAGATAATCTTGCAAAACAACCGATGGAGCTTTTATATCGAAAGAAAAACAATTAGAAAGAGTTAAAAAAAATAAACAAAAAACAGTTAGTATTTTTTTAATTAATTTATTCATTTTTTAAAATTATAATATTTTCAAATCCTAATTTTTCTACAACATTATAAGCTTTTTGTAATCCATTTAAATCTGAATAAGGGCCTAATATTACTCTATACTTGTTTTTGGAAATTTCGGTTAACTTGACATTTTTAATAGAAGTTTCATTTTTTACTCTATTGACCATAGATTCGGCTGTTTCTCTAAAATAAAAATCTGCAATTTTAATACTGTAGTTAAATTGATTACTTTTTAATTTTTTTTCTTTCTTAGGTTTAGATTTATTTAAGTCATTTATACTAATACTTTCAACTGGTGCCTTACCAGCTACATTCTTTTCAATTTCAAAAGTTTTTGTTTTTTTTGCAACAAAAGTACTATTTAAAACTATTTCATCGATAATAATATAAGGTTCGCTTTTATCTAAATCTAGTTCCGTAGCAATCCTTATAGATATTACTGAATTGTTAAAATTAGGGTATCTAGTGTTTTTACCAACCTTGGCAATAACGGTTTTTTTATTTATTGGGTTAAAGATTTTAACAGATGTTCCTTTTTTTAAGTTTTTTTGAAAGATTATCAAATCTCTTTGATTTAACTTACTGCTTATAATTTTTTCTTTAAATAGTTCTTCACTATAAACTAATGTAAAACCGCTATTTGAAAATTTGCTTAAAATTGGTTCTTCATTAATAATTTGACTAGTTCGAATTTCTGTACAGGAAAATAGCGTTAAAGAAAAAAAAATTAGAACTATTTTATAATTCATTTTCAAATCTCTCTTTCAATGTACATACAGCTAATCCAAATCTTAGTGATCTATTCCATTTAAGTATCAGTTCATAATTGTCAAAAATTAAATATGCAGGATTGAAAATATCTGCATTATCTACTATTTCAGCATCAGGTGTTATTATTCCCACTAATAAATTTTCATTTATAGAATTGTCAAAATCTTTTAAATATTTTTTGAAAAATTTTAATTTTTTTTTATTTTTAATTTTTCGAGCTGATGTATTCAGATATTTATCAGGAGTTTTTGAACTTAATTTAACACTAACAAAACATGGTCCATTCTGTTGCCAACCCATTTTTTTTAAGTAGTTAGCCGCAGAAGCAAATGAGTCTTGATAGTCTTTTAGATCAATATTATTATTGTTATCATAATCTATTGCGTATTGATTTATTGTAGATGGCATAAACTGAAAAAAACCAAATGCACCAGCCCAAGATCCATATAAACTTTTATGATCTATAACATTATTTTCAACTAGTTGAAGTACTGTGATTAATTCTTTTGTAAAAAATTCACTTCTTCTTTTATCAAAACTTAATGTCGACAAGGAAGATAGAATATCCATTTTACCAACATAAGTTCCAAAGTTAGTTTCGATGCCCATCAACGCTAAAAGTAGCTCTTTCTCAATTTTAAATTTTGCATCTATTTCATCAATTATTTTTTTGTTTTTATTATAAAATAAAACGCCTTTTTTAACTTTTTTTTTTGAAGATCTTTTAGATATATACGTAAATGTATCTTCGTAAAATTCTGGTTGATATCTATCGTATTCGATTACTTTCGGAAGAAACTTAACATTACCCATTGTCACTTCAAATGTTTTTTCTGATATACCGTTCCTTAAAGCTAATTTTTTAAAAGAATTTTTCCATTCATCAAATGTTTCAGCATTCGCAGGTAATAAAAAAAATGAAAATAAAATAATAAATGCTAAAAATGACTTAATTATTTTCATATAAATCTTTTAAATAAATAAATACAGCAATCCATATCAAAATGAAACTTATTAACTTATGATATGAAAAAACCTCATTAAAATAAAAGAATCCAAGCAAAAACTGTGCAGTAGGAGTAATAAAGAAAATCATTCCCGATGGACCTAATCCTGATAATTCCACGCCTTTAACATATAAAAATAATGGCACTACTGTTAAGGGACCAGTTAAAAATATTATCGCCATGAGTTTAGGATTGTTAAAAGAAAAATCATTATAATTATTTTGTACTATAAGATAAAAAAAAAGGATCATAAAAGGTAATAAAAATAAACTCTCAACAAGTAGACCAACATCAGTATCTACTTGAATTTTTTTTCTTAGCAGATTGTATATACTCCAAAGAAATGCAACTGCAAAACCTACCCAAGGAAATGTCGAGAATGTTATTAATAAATATATTGTTGATAAAAGTACAAAGATTATAGAAATTATTCTTTTTTTATTTAGTTTTTCTTTAAAAAATAAAAAACCAAAAAAAACACTAATTATGGGAAAAATAAAATAACCAAAACTAGCATCAATTATTCTGTTAATAGATACTGCATAAATCCATACAGACCAATTACCAAAAATCAAGATACTTGTTATTAATAAAATAAATAATTTTTTTTTATCGAATAAAATTTTTTTAAAAAGTCTCCATTTTTTAAAAAAAGTTGTTGTAAGTATAAGTATTAAGCAAGTCCAAAGAGAACGATGGACTACAATTTCAAAAACTCCGATAAATGTTATGTATTGAAAATATATAGTACCAACAAAACCCCATAAAAAAGAACCTGTTGATGCAGATAATACACCTTTGTTCAGTTTTGATATTTTCATTTATTTAAAATAAGTTATTAAATGTAGATTCTTTATATAAAGATTATATAGATTAATTTACTATTAAGCATATGAAAAAAAGAAATTTTATAAAATTTTTATTTTCGATATTTATAATTCCAATTTTTCTTTTTGAAAAAAAGAGAGTTATTAAAAGAAAATATTCAAAAAATTACTGGATATTGTCAAAAACTGATAAATGATAATTAAAGATTCACCTTTAGAAGAAAAGTATTATGACGTAATAATTGTAGGTGCTGGCCCAGCTGGTATAACTTTATCTAATAAACTTGCGGAAAAAAAATTTAATGTTGCTTTAATTGAAGCTGGAAGTGAAGATTTTTCTGCAGATTCACAAGAATATTATGTAGGAGAAAATGTTGGTGAATTTCCTCAAGAAACAGATGTGTCCAGATTAAGAATGTTTGGTGGAACAACTGGACATTGGGGTGGTTCATCAAGACCCCTAGATACATATGATTTTAATAATTGGCCTATAAAAAAAAAAAAATTTAGATCCTTATATAGAAGAAGCATCAAAAATAATCGAAGTTAAAAATGAATTTCGTGAAGTGCCATTCCCTAACTCAAAAAATTTAAAAATAATAGAATTTCAAGTATCAAGAGTTCGTTTTGGAGAAAAATATTTTAATGATATGAAAGCCTCAAAATATATTGATCTTTTCTTGAATACAAATTTACTAGAAATTAACGGTGAAGATGGCAAATTCAATAAAGCTAATTGTTTAATGAATGAAAAAAAAATAAATATTTCTGCAAAACTACTTGTTATTGCTACAGGCGGTATTGAAAACTCCAGAATTCTTCTTCTAAATGAAAGAAAAAAACAAAAACTTTTTGCTCCTAAAATGCCTATAGGTGAATATTGGTATGAACATCCTTTTAGTGAGCTTGGAAAAGCAATTATAAATGAAAAGATTATTAATTCTTATTTAAGAACAGATCTTAATCATTTTGTAAATATGTACCATACAGGTGATGCGTCAGTGACTTATAGCATAGCTCCGACTGAAAATTTTATAAAAGATAATCAAATACTCAATTCTTGTATTTGGTTAGTCTTACATAAAAGAACAAACAAAGGATGGAAAAATTTATTAAAGGATTTATTTTGTATAGCTCCAGACCTTTCTAATAGCATGTTAAAATTAATAGATAGAAAAGTATCTTGTGGAGCAACTTTATATTCATCATGGGAACAAGAGGGTCAAAAAAATAATAAAATTGTACTTTCAGATAAAATAATTGATAAAAATGGATATCCAGGACCAAAAATTATTTATAAAAAATCAAATCTAGTGAAAAAAACTGCAAAAGTTTGTGTTGAGGAAATTGGTAAATATTTAATAGATTATAATATTGGCAGAGTCCGAGCAAATTCTTTTTTGTTTGATGATCAAGAAAATTTTATATCAGGCGCTGGTTGGCATCATATGGGAGGTACTATAATGGGCGATAATCCTAAAAATGCAGTTGTAGATAAAAATTTAAAATTGTTTGGATCAAAAAATATTTATATAGCTGGAAGTTCAGTTTTCCCTTCTGGTGGTCATGCAAATCCTACTATAACAATAATTCAATTATCTTTAAGATTAGCCGAACATTTAAGTAAAATTATTTAAAGAAAAATTTTTTTTAGTTGAATTTTAATATTATACTTATAAAACCTTGCTAACGGAGAGATGGCTGAGCGGTTGAAAGCACCGGTCTTGAAAACCGGCAAAGGGGCAA